>PJTS01000019.1_pt1 | contig 179468 bp, 173 predicted proteins | sample 1512251 | NCBI WGS metagenome assembly PJTS01 (sample SAMN08177686, study PRJNA422409) | Soil metagenome, whole genome shotgun sequencing project. | isolation source: Soil (2) enriched on wood chips: alkali lignin treatment | place: USA: Madison | collected 2015-01-15 | reverse complement strand
TTGGCGACCACTCCAGAAACACCCGGTCAAGCCGGCGTCTCCGCTGCGGTGAGAGGGCATATATGGAGGGGGTATGATTCGGTCAACACCCTCTTTGCAGTTTTATGGCAGAAAATTACTTCGTACTGTTTCTAAAGGACTTTTTCGCGAAACCAGCCCAAACAACCGCCCATCGCGCCCGAAACACGATTCGTCCCTTGAAGGCGGACGCCCCCCGCGACCATTGCCCATAAACCCCATGTAAACCTCGATACGGCATCACCCCATCCGAAGTATCAAAGCGCGGCAACGGCCGGTTGAGGGCACACGCCCAGATCAACCATATCGCCCGCAAACACCCGGACAGGATTACAGGCCCGGCGTGAAACAGGAGCAGTGCAAGTGGCAGTTTTGGTAACCGGGGCCGCAGGGTTCATTGGCGCATATGTCTGCAAGGCCCTGCTCGCCCGCGGCGAAAGCGTTATCGGGATCGACAATCTGAACGATTATTATCAGGTCAGCCTGAAGCAGGATCGGCTGTCTGACATTGTGCGCACCGGTCCTGAAGGCCAATTCACCTTCATCAAGGTGGACTTTTCCAATGAGGTTGAACTGGAGCAATCCCTGGAGGGTCTGCATTTTGACCGGATTGTTCACCTCGGCGCCCAGGCCGGGGTCCGTTATTCGATCGAGAATCCCCGCACCTATGCCCGATCAAACCTGCTCGGCCATTTGAACATTCTCGAACTGGCCCGGCATCGTGGGATACGCCACCTTGTTTATGCCTCCTCCTCTTCTGTCTATGGGACCAATGCATCGATCCCCTTTTCGGTGGACGACCGCGTGGATCATCCTGTCTCGCTCTATGCGGCGACCAAGCGGGCCGATGAGCTGATGAGCGAAACCTATGCTCATCTCTACCGCATACCCCAGACCGGGCTCCGCTTCTTCACCGTCTATGGCCCCTGGGGCCGCCCGGACATGGCCCCCTGGCTGTTTACCGCTGCAATCCTGAAGGGCGAACCGATCAAGGTGTTCAACCACGGCCAGATGATGCGCGACTTCACCTATATCGATGACATCATCGCTGGCGTGATCGCTGCGCTGGACAATCCGCCTGCCGATGATGCGGCACCCAAGGCCGGCGGCAGTTCCAAACCGCACCGCATCTACAATATCGGCAACAACCAGGCCGAAAAGCTGGAAGATTTCATTGCCGAGATTGAGGCTGCCTGCGGCCGGAAGGCGATCAAGGATTATCAGCCGATGCAGCCCGGCGATGTTCACGCAACCTATGCAGACATCTCAGCCATCCAGCAGGATCTTGGTTACGCGCCGACCACACCCATCAAGAGCGGCATTCCGCAATTCGTGAAATGGTTCCGCGATTATCACGTGGACCGCCCCTTCTGATCGAGAAAAGAGCGTAACTCTGTCGAGCCAAAACAGCGCAGATCAAGCCGGCTGAGCACGCCGTACAGTGTAGCTCTGTAATGTCGGTGGAGCGGGTGAAGGGAATCGAACCCTCGTCGTAAGCTTGGGAAGCTTCTGCTCTACCATTGAGCTACACCCGCGTCAGGCGGGGCGCTTGCCACGGCTGTGGGGCGCAGGTCAACTCAAACTGACAGCCCGGCTGAAATGATCAGGCCGGCGCTCAGTTCTTGTCGAACGACAGCGCGACCACGCTGATCAGCGCGGTGGCGACCACAGCCGTACACAGCAGGATGTTGAGGCTCAGGTCCCGGCTTTCGACACTGTTGCGAAGGCGCATGAAATGCTTGCGGGTCAGATCCGATGGCAGTCTTACCAGCGGAAGGTCACCATAAAACTTGGCCATAGCGATTGCCCTTCAGTCGACACCCTATCCCATAGCAATCAGATTACGCGCCAAGTGTTAACAAGCTCCGCCGTGAAAGCCGCGGTTATACACAGATGTTCAGCTGATTCCGGCTGTTTGGGCAGGCCAAACGCCAGCACGCCCGAACAAGCCCGGCAATGGCCAGCAAGATACCGCCAAATAATGTTCGCCCCACCGCAATCGCAGCGATTTTCTGCAGCCATTTTGGCGCAGAGGCGAATCACGGGTGGAGGACTGCGTTACACATGGCTATGGGGTCGATTCGATGCATCGGGCGATCCGCCCGCAACTATCTGGAGGGCAAGGCAAGATGCCGCTGGTAAATATGAAACCGCTGCTGCGTGACGCAATGGACAACGGCTATGCCGTGGCTGCGTTCAACCTGGTGGACTACAACACCACCAAGGCAATGGTGAAGGCGGCTGAGGAGCTGAACGCTCCGGTGATCTGCCAGACGTCGAGCAAGACGATCAAATACTTCAGCCACAAGGAAATCGTCAGCTGGGTCCGCACCGTTGCGGAAGATTCGCCGGTTCCTGTCGTGCTGCATCTCGACCATTGCCACGACATCGCGATGATCGAGGAATGCGCCAAAGCTGGCTGGACCTCGATCATGATCGACGCGTCGGAACTGCCGTTTGAGCAGAACCTGGAACAGTCGCTCAAGGTGCGCGAAATCGCCGAGAAGTATGGCGTCGGCATGGAAGCCGAACTGGGCCAGATCATGGGCGTGGAAGACGACATGGTCGTTGACGAAGCCGATTCTGTCCTGACCGATCCGGAAGATGCCAAGCGTTTCTGCGATGCGCTCGACCTGTCGGCCTTCGCCTGCGCCGTTGGCACCGCCCATGGCTATTACAAGGGTGAGCCGGTTGTCGATTTCGACCGCATCCAGGCGATCAACACCCTGACCAAGACCCCGATGGCGCTGCATGGCGGCACCGGCCTGTCTGACGAAACCTTCGCCAAGGCGATCGCGCGCGGCGCGGCCAAGGTGAACATTTCGACCAACCTGAAGCATGTATGGGTCAAGAGCTTCGTGGATTACCACCTGGCCAAGCCGACCGACTTCGAACCGCTGCGCGTGGGCGATGCCCAGTATCAGGCGTGCAAGGCCATGTTCCACGGCTTCATCGAAAAGTTCGGTGGCAAGGATCGTGGTTCGGCCTTCGTGGCGAAGCTGGGCTGAAGGACGACAGCATGATCAAGGCACTGATTTTCGATTGCGATGGCGTTCTGGTCGACACAGAACGTGATGGCCACCGCGTCGGCTTCAACCGCGCCTTTGCCGCCAAGGGCATCGACGCGGAATGGAGCGTGGAACTGTATGCCAAGCTGCTGCTGGTTGCCGGCGGCAAGGAACGCATGCGCGCCTATTTCGATGAATTCGGCTGGCCCGAAGGCATCGACAGCGATGCCGCGAAGGACGAACTGATCCTGGATCTGCACAAGACCAAGACCCAGATCACATCCGACCTGGTTTCCGAAGGCAGCATGCCGCTGCGCCCGGGCATCAGCCGTATCGTGGACGAAGCCATTGCGGCCGGCGTCCGCCTGGGTGTCTGCACCACGTCGAACCCGAAGTTCATCGATGCCGTGCTCGACCTGTTCGGTCCGGAACGGAAGGCGAAGTTCGAATTCGTGCATGCTGGTGACGTTGTCAGCCGCAAGAAGCCGGATCCGGAAATCTACGAACTGGCCAAGACCAGCCTGGGCCTGCCCGTGCATGAATGCATGGTCATCGAAGACAGCCGCAACGGCCTGCTCGCCGCCACTGGCGCGGGCCTGCCGACGCTGGTGACCACCAGCACCTATACCATTGAAGAAGATTTCACCGGGGCCGTGAAGGTCGTTCCCGAACTCGGCGATGCGCCGAATGTGAACGTCACGCTGCAGGACCTCGGCCTGCTGGCCGCCCAGACGGCGAACTGAGCCAGCACAGAGAAGGGAGATAATATGACCGAAATCAGCCAGGCAAATGTTGAACAGGCGATCAAGACGACCTGCGCAACCGTGCTCCGCAATGAATTCTATTTTTCCGATCTCGACGGCCTGGCCGGCGATGGTGACTTCGGCACCTCGCTCGCCACCGGTTACCGGATCATCGATGCGGAATTCGACAATCTCGACAAGAGCAACATCGGCGCCTTCCTGCTGAAGATCTCCATGCTCGTCAGCAAGCATGTCGGTGGCAGCTCGGGCCCGATCTGGGGTACCGGCTTCATGCGCGCTGCCATGGTCAGCAAGGGCAAGGAATCGCTGACGCTGGCCGATCTGACCGACATGATCGGTTCGGCCATCGAAGGCATCCAGGCCCGCGGCGGCGCCAAGCTGGGCGACAAGACCCTGCTCGACGCGCTGATCCCGGTGCATGAAAAGATGAAGGAACATGTGGCTGCCGGCACCGCCGATCTGGGCGTGGTGCTGAAAGAAGCCGCCGACGAAGCCGAAAAGGCAATCGACGCCACCCGCACGCTGGTTGCCCATCGCGGCCGCGCTTCGCAGGTTGGTGAACGTTCGTCGGGCACGCCCGATCCGGGCATCGTTTCGATCGCCATCATCCTGCAGGATTGGTGCAAGCAGTTCGGCGTCGATCGCACGCCGAGCGTTGCCGAAGTGATCAACCAGCCCGCCTGAAACAATCCAGCGTTTACGCTCAGGGAGAGAGTCTACCCATGAAGAAGTTCGTCAACGATCCCGCAAAATTCGTGCCCGAATTCATGAAGGGCATTGTGCTGGCCAATCCGGGCCTGCTGGAATTCAATGAAGAATTCCAGATGATCAAGCGCAAGGACGCACCGAACAACGCACGCGTTTCGATCGTGCAGGGTTCGGGTTCGGGCCACGAACCCGCCCATGTCATGGCCGTTGGCCCGGGCATGCTGGACGGTTCGTGCCAGGGCGCCGTGTTCGCCGCCCCGCCGGTTGACGCATGCTATGAAACCATCAAGGCGCTGGCTTCGGACGCAGGCGTGCTGGTTCTGGTCAACAACTACCAGGGCGACCGGATGGCATGGGACATGGCCACCGAAATGGCGCAGGCCGAAGGCATCAACGTCAAGCAGTTCCACATCAACGATGACGTTGCCGTGGAAGACAGCCTCTACACCGTGGGCCGTCGTGGCGTTGCCGGCAATTTCTTCGTCATCAAGGCAGTTGGCGCCGCCGCTGCCGAAGGCAAGAGCCTGGACGAAGTCTATGCCATCGCTGAAAAGGTCAACAACAGCGTCCGCACCATGGGCGTTGCACTGACCAGCTGCATTCCGCCGGCAAAGGGCACCACGATCTTCCAGATCGGTGATGATGAAATGGAAGTCGGCGTGGGTATCCACGGCGAACCGGGCCGTCGTCGCGACACCATCAAGCCTGCCGATGTGATCATCGACGAACTGTTCGACGCCGTGGCGCAGGACATTCCGTTCGTTTCGGGTGACCGCGTGGCCCTGATGATCAACGGCCTTGGCGGCACGCCGATCAGCGAACTCTATGTGCTTTATGCCCGTGCGCATGAGCGTGCAGAGCAGGCCGGTTTCACCGTCGTGCGCAACTATGTCGGCGAATATTGCACCAGCCTGGAAATGGCCGGCGCATCGCTGACCCTGCTGAAGCTGGACAGCGAACTGGAAACCTATCTGGCCGCACCGGCCGAGGTTGCCGTTCGCATCTTCTGATCCAACAATCAGAACATAAGGAAAGGCCCGGTCCTGCGAAGGACCGGGCCTTTTCATTTGGGTCTGCTAATTGGCGGAAAATCCGTCAGCTTGGGCCGCGCGCCAGCAGATGGATCGTGTCACCACCGGCCATGGCTGCATCTCGCACCGGCATGAACCCAAGCCGCGCTGCCAGCGCCAGCGAAGGCTGATTGCCGGCCTCTATCAGGCAGGTGATGCGGCGCTGCCCATGGGTGGCATCAAACCATTCCAGCACCGCGCGCATGGCTTCCCCGGCCAGGCCCCGACCGACATGATCATGCGCCAGGATCCAGCCCACTTCGGGCACATCATCAAAATCCGCGCCCAGATCGCGCCAGCTGTGAAATATCCCGCAATTGCCGATCACCTGCCCACTGGCCCGCAACCACAGGGTAAAGGGGCCATAACCATAGAGCAGCCAGCTGCCCGCCCCGCGCATGAACCGCAGGAAGCCATCGGCATGGCCCGGACGCGTACCCAGGAAACGGGATGTTTCCGGGTGGGTGATGATGCTGTTGGTCAGCGCAAAATCACCCGGTACCGGCGGGCGCAGTTCCAGCCGGTCGGTCAACAGCACGGGCAGATCACTCACAGCCACTGATCCACCACATGGATTGTCACGCCAACGATGCCGCCCACCAGCGTGCCATTGATGCGGATGAACTGCAGATCGCGCCCCACGGCATTCTCGATCCGGGAGGTGACGGTGCGCGCGTCCCAGCGGCGGACAGTTTCGGACACCAATGAGACAATCTGGCTGCCATGGCGTGCGGCAATGCCCACCGCCGTACGCCGGGCAAAGCGGTTGATCTGCAACTGCAGGGCCGGATCATCACGCAGTGCGCGGCCCAGTTCGCCGATCGCCTCGCTCATTTGCCCGCCCAGCGCGCCAGACGGGTTGCGCGCCATATCGATCATCGCATGGCGCAGCCGTTCCCAGACGCCCATCCACCAGGCCGCCATGGCCGGATTGGCGAGCAAGTCGTTCTTGACCGCTTCAACCTTGGCCCGGGTTTCGGGATCATGCAGCAGATTATGCGCCAGCTTCTGCAGCGCCTGTTCGGCATTGGCGCGCAGCGGATGCTCAGGATCGACCAGCACTTCGGCCAGCATGCGATAAAGGCCATCAACCACCGAACTGGCCAGCTTTTCATCCAGCCCCGTCCAGCGCAGCAGGCCATTGGCGCGATCGCGGATCATGTTGCGGACGATCGCCTCATTCGATTCCAGCGTCAGCCCGACCCAGCGGATCGCGCTGTCGATCAGCGGGCGATGCCGCCCCTCTGCAATCGCGGCGGTCAGCATATTGCCCAGCAGCGGGGCGATCTCGATCTTTTCCGCCTGCCGCGCCAGCCCGGCGCGCACCTGATTGCCGAGCCGTTCGGGATCGAGCGATTCGAGCAATTCGGCAAACAGTTCCGATGCCCCCGCGCCGATCCGGCCGCTACTGGTGGCCCTGGGCTCGGCCAGGAAATCGCCGGCCGCCCGGGCCAGATTCATCGGCCGCATCCGCCGGGCAATCACCGCCGGGGTGAAGAAATTATCGCGCAGGAAACCGGCCATGGAATCGGCGATGCGATCCTTGTTCCGGGGAATGATGGCCGTGTGCGGGATCGGCAGGCCCAGCGGATGGCGGAACAGCGCGGTAACGGCAAACCAGTCTGCCAGCCCGCCCACCATGGCCGCTTCGGCAAAGGCGAGCACAAAACCCCACACGGGATGCACATGCTGCTGGCTGCGGGCCAGGAAGAACAGCCCGGCCATGGCGACCAGCAACAGGGTGGCGACCAACCGCATGCGCCGCGCACGATCGCCCATGGCCACCAGTGGCGGCACCGCCCCCCCGGACGCCGGGGAAGCAGACTTACTGGGCAGGATGCGGCTCCGTCATGGGGGCAGGCTTATCATCCCCCGGCTTGTAGGTCAGCAACCGCTTGCCCAGCCAGGGGCCGAGGCGCTTTTCAAATCCATCCGCCAGGCTGAAGCCGGCCGGCACGATCAGCAGCGTCAGCAGGGTCGACAGCACCAGCCCGCCGATCACCACCACGCCCATCGGCTGGCGCCACGCGCTGTCGCCACCCAGGGAGAGCGCGGTTGGCAGCATGCCGGCGGTCATGGCCACCGTGGTCATCACGATTGGCTGGGCGCGCTTGTGGCCTGCGTCGATAATTGATTCGAACTTGTCGCGGCCGTCGTTCATCTCCTCGATCGCAAAATCGATCAGCAGAATCGAATTCTTGGCCACAATCCCGAACAGCATCAGCACACCAATGAAGACGGGCAGCGTCAGTTCCATGCCGAACATATAGATCGCCAGAATCCCGCCAAACGGGGCCAGCAAGAGCGATCCCATATTGACCAGCGGGGAAACCAGCCGGCGATAGAGCAGCACCAGCACGGAGAACACCAGCAGCACACCGGTGATCAGCGCAACCTGGAAATTGACCATCAGTTCAGCCTGCCACTGATCTTCGCCAAAGGGTGCGTTGGACACGCCGGTGGGCAGATCCTTCATGATCGGCAGATTGTTGATCGCCGTCATCACATCGCCCTTGGCCGCGCCGGGCGCGAGATCGGAGCTGACGAAGATGCGGCGCTGCTGGTTGTAGCGCTGGATGGTCGTCGGGCCCGACCCGAAGCTGATTTCCGCGACGCGCGAGAGCGGCACCGAACCGCCATTGGCGGTCGCCACCGGCAGATTGCGGATGGTGGCAATGCTGCGCCGATCCCCTTCTGCCAGCCGCACCCGGATCGGGATCTGCCGGTCGGAGAGGGAGAAACGCGCCGCGTTCTGATCGATATCACCCAGCGTCGCAATGCGGATCGTCTGGCTGAGCGCGGAGGTAGTCACCCCCAGGCTGGACGCCAGATCAAGCCGCGGCTTGACGAGGATTTCCGGCCGGCGAAGATCCGCCTCGATCCGGGGGCCCACCACGCCGCGCACGCCCTTCATCTGTTCCACCAGCTGCGCAGCGGCCGAATCCAGCTGTTCAGGGTCAGAACTCGACAGCATGACAGAGATCGGCCGGCCGGTACCGCCGCCGCCATTCTGGCTCTGGAAATTCACCCGCGCGTCGGGAACGTCCTGCAGCACCGGCGTCAGATCGCGTTCGAATTCGAGGCTCTTGCGCGCCCGGTCATCCTTCAGCGTCAGCAGGATGAAGGCATTGCCTTCAAAAATCCGCTCCAGCGCCAGATCGACCTCGGGTTCCTGCCGCAGACGATCGGCCACGGCGCTGGTGATTTCCTCTGTCTGGCGCACGGTGGTGCCCGGCACCATGGTCAGGCTGACCCGGCTGAAATCACTGTCCGTATTGGGGAAGAACTGGGTCGAAACCGACATGGTGATGCCGATCGTCGCCAGCAGGGCGGCCAAACCAACACCCATCATCCACACGCGATGATCGCGCAGCCGTGCCTTGACCCGCAGCGACATATAGGTGGCCCAACGCCCGACATGGCCGCCAACGGCCCGCAGGATCAGGCTGAGGATCTTGCCCACCAGCCAGCTGGCGAAAAACGCCAGCAGCACGGTGGCGAAAATCGCGACCAGACCGCCCAGTTCGAATTTGAAGTGTTCGAAGAAATAGGTGCCGGCATGTTTGGCGACCAGCCCGAACACACCGACCACAACCGATACCACGATGAGCCCGATGAAAAATTCATACCAGCGGGTCGGCACGGGTTCGGCCTGCGCCTTGATCCGTTCGGCCTTGCTGCGATCCAGCGACCAGTGCAGCACCCGCATATAGCGGTCCATCAGCCAGCCTTCGCCATGTTCGGCTTCACCATGGGCCTTCAGGAAATAGGCGGCGATCATGGGCGTGATCATGCGGGCCACGGCCAGGCTCATCAGCACCGAAACGACCACGGTCAGGCCGAAATTCTTGAAGAATTCGCCCGCCACACCGGGCATCAGCGCCACGGGGAAGAACACGGCCACGATGGAGAAGGTGGTCGCAACCACGGCCAGACCGATTTCATCGGCAGCATCGATCGACGCCTGATAGGCGCTTTTGCCCATGCGCATATGGCGCACGATATTTTCGATCTCCACGATCGCGTCGTCGACCAGCACGCCGGCCACCAGACCCAGCGCCAGCAGGGACATCTGGTTGAGCGTGAAGCCCATCAAATCCATGAACCAGAAGGTCGGAATGGCCGACAGCGGGATCGCCAGCGCGGCAATGATCGTTGCGCGTCCGTCGCGCAGGAACAGGAACACCACAGCCACAGCCAGAAGCGCGCCTTCGATCATCGCGTTCATCGATGAATGGTATTGTTCCTTGGTGTAATCGACTTCGGTGTAGAGCCGGGTGAACTTGATCCCGGGGTTTTCCTCTTCCAGCTTGGTCAGCAGCTCTTCGGCCGTGTCATAGACGCTGACGTCCGATGCCCCGCGCGCACGCGTAATGCCAAAGGTGACAACCGGGCGGCCGTCGATCTTCGACAGCGATTTGATTTCGCCATAGGCGTCGCGGACATCGGCGATATCGGCCAGCTTGATGGTGCGGCCAACACCGAGTGAAATCTGCGTCTGCGACAGCTCAAAGGCGGATTCGGCATTGCCGAGCACGCGCACCGACTGGCGCGATCCGGCGATTTCGGCCTGCCCGCCCGCCGCATTGACGTTCAGCGTGCGCAGCGTCTGGTTCACCTGGGTCGCCGTGACGCCCAGCGCCTGCATCTTGTCCGGATGCAGGATCACCAGAATTTCGCGATCCACACCGCCATTGCGGCTGACTTCGGCGAGGCCTGGCACGGTCAGCAGGCGCTTGGCCACCGTGTCATCAACAAACCACGACAGCTGTTCCAGCGTCATGTCGTCGGCAGAGATGCCGAAGAAGGCGAGCGAATCCGAACTGGTTTCAACCTTGAAGACGCGCGGTTCCAGAATACCGTCAGGCAAATCGCCGCGGATCTGGTCGATCTGGTTCTTCACCTCGTTGACGGCCTGGTTGATATCCGTGCCGATCACGAATTCGACCTGGGTCTGGCTCGATCCTTCCTGCGCGGTGGAACTGATCGATTGCACACCATTGATGGTGTTGACCGCCGCTTCCACGCGCTGGGTGATCTGGTTTTCGATTTCCGAAGGTGCGGCGCCCGGCTGAGATATCGTGATGATCGTCATAGGCAGCTCGATGTCCGGATTGTTCTGCACCTCCATCTGGGAGAAGGAGAGCAGACCGGCGAGCATCAGGCCGATGAAGGCCACAATCGGGACGATCGGATTGCGGATCGACCAGGCGGAAATGTTGTTGAGGTTCATGCCGGGCCGCCCTTCAGCGCCGCGCCTTCACCGGCCGCAGAGTTTCCCCTTCGGTCAGGAAGCCGCCCGCACGCTGCACCACCTGTTCCGTGCCTTCCAGGCCGGATGCGATGGCAATGCCACTGTCGGTAACGATACCCAGAGTGACCGGGCGCTTCACGGCCTTGTTCTCCGGCCCGACGATATAGACATAGCTGCCTTGATCATCGGAAAGGATGGCCGATTCCGGCAGCATGGGCGCTACCACCGAACCGCTGTTGATGGTCGCCGTCGCAAAACCACCCGGGCGCAATTCCGGACCATATTTCAGGGCAATGCGCGCCGTGCCCTGCCGCGTCTGATCATTGATCAGCGGCGCCAGCTGCCAGACCTGACCGGAAAAGGCCTTGTCCGTGCCGACCGGCACCACCTGCGCGGTCACACCGGTTGAAAGCGTGGCCAGATCGCTTTCGCTCAGCTGGGCCAGCATCTCGATCTCGCCGCCACGGGCGATGGTGAACAGCGCGGCGGAGCCCGCTCCGACGACGGCGCCGGGTTCAACCGCGCGGGTCAGTACTAGCCCTGCTTCGGGGGCGATGATGTTCAACCGGTGGTTGCGCTGGATCAGTTCGGCATATTGCGCCTGCGCCACCTTGACCCGGGCATTGGCGGCATCGCGCGTCGCGGTCAGCCGATCAATGTCGGCCCGGCTGATGAAACCGCGTTCCACCAGCTTCAAGGCGCGATCCAGATTGGCCTGGGCCAGTTCCGCATCGGCCCGCGCGACATCGATCTGTGCCGAAGAGCTGCGCGCCTGTTCGTTCTGCACCGACCGGTCGATCACGGCCAGCACCTGCCCGGCACGGACCCAGTCACCGGCATCCACATTGACGGAAACCACCCGGCCGCCTTCACCCACCACGCCAACCGGCATTTCCCGGCGGGCTGCGAGCGAACCGGTGGCGGTGATCACACCTTCCACCGTGGTGCGCCCGGGGGTGATCACGGTCACGGCGGGGGCCTGGTTCACCTCTGGCGGTTTTTCACCGCCACGCAGGAAGAAATAAGCGATCAGGGCCAGCGCCAGCGCGGCCAAAATGGCAAGAATGATGATGGTCCGGCGGCGTGCATCAGCCTGCGCCATGTCCGATATGGGATTGTCGGCATTCATTGTGCCGTTGCCATCAATCGTGGGTTCGTAACTCATCCGCGCGCACTGCCCCTGCCCCAAAACAGGGCACACCGTCTGAACTCATGGCAGAATCTCCGCCGATGTTGCGGATTCCTGCGCATGCGCCCTTAAACCCGGGGCACGTCTGCCGCAATCCAGCACTCCATCGGCGGCGGACTGGGACCGACAAACGTCATCCAATTGATATACGCAACAGGGCGGGTGCCCGTAAGGGCGCCCGCCTGTCTGGCATTCCAGCGATTTTGCCGGTGTTTATCTTACCCGGCCACGCTGGATCAGATTAACGATGCCCAGCAGTACGATCGCGCCGACAACCGCCACCAGCAGGCTGGAGAGGCTGAAGTCCTGCACGCTTGTGCGAATGCCCAGCAGCGGGCCGGACAGCCAGTTGCCGATCACCGACCCAATGATGCCGACAATGATGTTCCAAAGAATGCCCATGGATGCATCGCGGTTCATGACCATGCTGGCCAACCAGCCTGCGACGCCCCCGACGATGATTGCGACTAACCAGTCCATTTCCCCGTTCTCCTGTCAGCCCCACCCGCGCACTGGGCGAAGGCAGGGAAGAAACGCAAAGTCAGGATTTGCGTTCCCGGGGCAGAAATGACGCCAGCATAAACTTAAGGCCGTTGGTTAACGCGAATCAGTATTTGAGCTGCCGTTCATAAAGATCGCGATAATGCTGAATCCGCGTCACCCGCAGCCCCTGCATCCCCGAACGGTCCACCGCGCGCTGCCAGCCTGCGAATTCTTCCAGCGTCAGGCCATAGCGTTCCAGCACGTCGTCAATCGTCAGCAGCCCACCATTTACGGCTGCCACAACCTCTGCCTTGCGGCGCACAACCCAGCGCTTTGTCTCCGGTGCCGGAAGATCGGCAATGGTCAGGGGTTCCCCAAGCGGGCCAATGACCTGCGCGGGTCGGATTTTCTGGTGTTCGATCATTTACGCCCTCGGGTCACCGGTAATGCCATCAGATGTGATCCCATTATGCGGTCAGTCCCTTTGCATTTGCCTAAACCATCAAGGTTAACCGATCCCCGTCCCGAAGGACGGTTTGCGACCCCTTCGGCAAAGCCCATAACGCGGGCCACAAGATGGCATCCCTCGATCATGAACGCCGGTTGTAACGGCGAGGGGTCAAGATAAGGTAAAGCTGCAATTTACATCCCGTTAGGCAGCGACATTTGGCGTCTGCGCCCTGCGGGTGTAAGGCGCCGCCATCATGGAAAGCCGCACGAGTCCCCTCTCCAGCCGTGAAAGCGCGGCCCTGTTTGACCTGCCGAAGGCAGCCGAAGACTGCCGCATCGTGGTTGCGATGTCGGGCGGGGTCGATTCATCGGTGGTGGCGGCCCTCGCTGCAGCCAGCGGGGCAGAGGTGATCGGCATCACGCTGCAGCTTTATGATTATGGCGCCGCAACGGGGCGCAAAGGCGCGTGCTGCGCGGGCGATGACATCCGCGATGCCCGCACCGTGGCCGACCGGCTGGGTTTTGCCCATTATGTGTTCGATCACGAAAGCGCGTTTCGCGAAGAGGTGGTCGATCGTTTCGCCGATGATTATCTGACCGGGCGCACCCCCATCCCCTGCATCCGTTGCAACATGGGCCCGAAATTCACCGATCTGCTGCGCATGGCCCGTGAACTGGGCGCCGATTGCCTGGCAACCGGCCATTATGTCCGCCGGCTGGTGGGCGCCGCCGGCCCCGAACTGCATCGCGCGCTCGATCCCGCGCGGGATCAGTCCTATTTTCTGTACGGCACCACCGAACCGCAGCTGGATTTCCTGCGCTTCCCGCTGGGCGGCCTGCCCAAGCAGGATGTGCGCCGCATCGCGGAAGATTTCGGCCTGGCGGTTGCGGCCAAGCCCGACAGCCAGGACATCTGCTTCGTTCCCGATGGCGATTATGCGCGCATCGTAAAATCCGTCCGTCCCGAAGGCGTTCGCCCGGGCCGCATCGTGCATGCCGAAACCGGTGCTGATCTGGCCGGCCATGCAGGGGTGATCCATTACACCGTGGGGCAGCGACGCGGGCTGGAAATCGGCGGGCAGCCCGAACCGCTCTATGTCATCAGCCTGGACGCCGAATCAGCCGAGGTGCGCGTCGGCCCCAAGCGGCTGCTGGCCGTCGGCGGTGCCCGCATCGTGGAAACCAACCGCATTGGCCCCCTGCCCGACGGCGGGCTGACGGCCAAGGTCCGGTCCATGGCCAGGCCGGTGCCGGTCACGCTGGATGGTCCGCTGGGCGATGGCGCGGAAGTGACGCTGCGCTTTGCCGAACCGGAATTCGGCGTCGCACCGGGCCAGGCCGCCGTGATCTATTCCGGTGACCGGGTTGTGGGTGGCGGCTGGATCGACGGGACCGATCCGGTCTGACCTGCCGCCGGGCGGTGGATCCGCGCGGTCATTTTTCCCAGGGGTCAAGCAGACAGCCATACCCTTCCCGGAAACGGGCGGTCTGGCTGGAGAGCAGTGGGATATAGGCGGTTACCGCCTTGTCTTCCTGATTGTCGCTCAGGAACACCGCGCCCATGCCCGGTTCGAAATCCTTCTTGCAGTCGGACAATTCACGCCCGGCCACATAGCGGCAGGAACAGGCCATGCGCGCGCCCACGGCGGTTCCGGTGGAACCATAACCGTCCAGCGGCTCGTGATAGGTCCACAACACCGCGCCCACAGCTGCGGCCGCCGCGAGAATCATCGCCGCCCGAATCTTGTACCTGTTCGCTGCGCGTCGCTTTGCGGTTGCCATTGCCCGGTGCCTGGAGGATGAGGGCGCCCCATGCCGCCCCCCTGGATCAGAAGCCGCCTCCCTAGCCTTGGCTCAGCCCTGCTGCCAAGCCTGCTGCCGATTCTTCTGCTGACGGCATGTGGCGACAGCAGCTCTCTGCCCCCCCTGCCCGAAGGCGCACTGGAAGCCGTGGTGGAAGAACCCGGCGTCGACCGGGAAAGTCTGGCCCGCGCCGTTGATGCCATGTTCACCCGCGAAGACATCGGCGAAACCCGCGCCGTGATCGTTATGCATGCGGGCGAAGTGGTCGCCGAGCGTTATGGCGACAATTACGGCCCCGCCACGCCGTTCCTCGGCTGGTCCATGTCAAAGACGGTAACCGGCGTGCTGGCGGGCATTCTGGTTTCAGATGGTCGGCTGCGGCTCGACGAATCACCCCCGGTTCCCCACTGGCAGCGCGCCGGCGATCCGCGCGGCGACATCACGCTGCGGCAATTGCTGCAGATGCGCAGCGGCCTGCGGCATGAAGAAAAGGCCGAACCGGTCTATACCTCCCCCGAAGTGCGGATGCTGTTCCTCGACGGGCGGGACGATATGGCTGGCTGGGCCGAAGCCCAGCCGCTGGAACATGAACCGGGCCGCGTGTTCGATTATTCCACGCCGGGCACGCTGATCCTGTCCGACATCATTGCCCGCACTCTGGTGCCCGATGCCGATGCGGAAGACCGGCGCGCAGCGGTGGATGAATTTCTGCATGAACGGCTGGGCACCCCGCTGGGCATGGCATCGCTGCGGGCCGAATATGACCGGGCCGGCACCATGATCGGCGGCAGCATGATCTGGGCCACCGCGCCCGACTGGGCAAAATTCGGCGAATTCCTGCGCCATGGCGGCGCCGTGCGCGGCGCCCAGATTGTGCCGCGCGGCTGGATCGATTTCATGCGCCGGGAAAGCCCGCGCGCGTCTGATTACGGCGCGACTCTGTGGCTCAATCGCGATTCAGGCGGCGACCGACGTATGCTGTTCCCCGATCGCGGACCGGACAGCCTGTTCGCCGCAGTCGGCCATCTGGGCCAATATGTGCTGGTATCACCGCGCCAGAAGCTGACCGTGGTCAGGCTGGGCAAAACGGATGAAGAACAGCGGCCCGAACTGGTTCGCGCGCTGTCCGACATTGTCAGCCTCTATCCGAAGAACTGACGCCTGCCCCCCTCAGGGATAGAACAGCCCGCTCTGCCAATCCTCACCCACGCGGGTGAAGATCCGCCGGTCGTGCAACCGGTTGGGCCGGTCGAGCCAGAATTCGATCCGTTCCGGGCGCAGGCGAAACCCGGTCCAGTGCGGCGGGCGCGGCACATTGCCACCGGCATGGAGCGCGGCCAGTTCTTCCACGCGCGCCAGATAATCCGCCCGCTGGGCCAGCGGACGGGACTGATCCGATGCGGCCGATCCGACCTGGGAAACAAACGGGCGCGAATGAAAATAATCATCGGCCATTGCCGGACTGACTTCTTCCAGTGGACCCTCGATGCGGATCTGGCGGCGCAGGCTTTTCCAGTGGAACAGCAGCGCGGCCTGCGGATTCGCAAGGATTTCACCGCCTTTGCGGCTTTGCGCGTTGGTATAGAAAACGAAGCCTTCCGGCCCGAACTCCTTCAGCAAAACCATTCGCACAGATGGCGCGCCTGTCGGGCTGGCCGTGGCCAACGCCATGGCATTGCTGTCGTTCGGTTCGCTTTGGGCAGCCTCTGCAAACCATTCGTTGAACAGGGCCAGCGGATCGCCCTGCGGCAGGGCACTGTCGGTATCGGGGATGGAATCCATGCTCATGCGGGTTTCCTAATGCGAAAAGGCGGCAGGCGAAACCATGCTTCGGCCCACAACCGCATGCAATGATGGCCCTGCCCAGCCTTGCAAGCGGCGGGCGTTATGCCTAGCTGAAATCCATGGCAGATCCTTATGCGACCCTCGGTGTAGCGCGCGGCGCAAGCGAACAGGACATCAAGTCCGCCTATCGCAAGCTGGCGAAGGAACTTCACCCCGACCGCAACAAGGATAATCCCAAGGCATCCGAACGGTTTTCCGACGTCACGCGGGCCTATGATCTGCTGTCTGACAAGGACAAGCGGGCCCAGTTTGATCGCGGCGAAATCGATGCAGACGGCAATCCGGCCATGCCCTTTGGCGGCGGACGCGGTTTCGGCGGGGGATTTGGTGGCGGCCAGGGCCATTCCGCGCGCGATTTCGGCGGTTCAGACGATGTCGATCTGGGCGATATTTTCGAAGGGCTGTTCGGCGGGCGCGGTGGCGCCGGCTTCGGCGGACGTGGCCGGTCAGGCGCGCGCGCCGCGCCGCAGCGCGGGGCCAACACTGCCTATCGGCTGCAGGTGTCCTTCACCGATGCGGCCACGCTCGAACCGCAGAGAATCACGCTCAACGACGGCAAGACGATCGATCTAAAGCTGCCGGCCGGTCTCGAAGATGGCACGCAGATGCGGTTGAAGGGCAAGGGCGAGCCCGGCCCGGGCGGCGCCGGTGATGCGCTGGTCACCCTGCATGTCGGCAGCCACCCCTTCTTCACCCGCGATGGCGATGATGTGCGGCTCGACCTGCCGATCACCATTGATGAAGCGATCAATGGCGCCCGGGTCAAGGCACCCACCGTCGATGGCCCGGTCATGCTGACCATCGCCCCGGGATCGGGTTCGGGCAAGGTTCTGCGCCTGAAGGGGCGCGGATTTTCCCGCAAGGATGGCGGGCGCGGTGATCTGCTGGTGATGCTCGCGATCGACCTTCCCGATGGCGAAGAACGCGAAGAACTGGCCCGCCGTCTGGAAGGATGGCAGGATCAGCGCCAGATTCGGGCACGACTGGGCGTTTGATCCGTTGCTCGATCTGATCCGGTAATCGGCCCTATCCGTTAATCGGGGGGCCGACGCATTCTGCGCGGTGCGAAGGGCGGCAACGCCCTGAACAGAGGGAGTTGCCATATGGCCGAAGGGGCCGACCAGACGAGCACCGCCGCCCCCGTTGCGCCGCCCACCGATCTTTCGCCCGAAGCCCGCCGCAAGGCAGCCCAGACGCACCGGCCGCATCGGGTCACTTCACGGCTTGGTCCGGGTTCGGCCGCCTTCGAAGTGGCCAAGCGCATCTTCACCGGCCTGTTCAACGATGGCACCATCCATGCCGGCAATCTGGCCTATATGTCGATGCTGGCCATCTTCCCCTTCTTCATCACCGGGGCGGCGCTGTTTTCGCTGATCGGCGATGAAAGCCAGCGCATGGCCACCATCGATGCCGTGCTCTACGCCCTGCCCCCGGTGGTAGGGGAAGTGATCGGCCCGGCCGCGCGGACGGTGGTGGAACAGCGCAGCGGCGCGCTGCTGTGGATCGGCGGATTGTTTGGGCTGTGGACCGTGGGCGGACTTGTGGAGACAATCCGGGACATCCTGCGCCGCGCCTATGGCACCCATTCGTCGACATCGTTCTGGAAACACCGGCTGCTGTCGACCGGAATCATCGTTGGCGCCGTGGTGCTGCTGATGCTCAGCCTGTTTGCCCAGGTGCTAATCGGCGCGGCCCAGCAGGTTATCGATGCATATGTGCCACAGCTTGCCGACATTCTCGGCGATCTGTCGCTGTCTCGCATCATTCCCACTGCCGGTCTGTTCCTGTCGTTGTATTTGCTGTTCTACACGCTGACACCCAGTCGGTATCGCAGCCGCCGTTATCCCAAATGGCCGGGTGCACTGGTCGCCACCCTGTGGTGGCTGGGGGTGAGTGTGGCCCTGCCACCACTGTTGCGGAGCGTTTTTAGCTACGATCTCACATACGGCTCCCTCGCCGGTATGATGATCGCACTTTTCTTTTTCTGGCTCGTGGGACTAGGGGTAGTTCTGGGTGCGGAATTCAATGCGGCATTAGCCGAAAGCCCTGAGGAAGAAGCAGATCGCATCGGTCAGGCCGATGATCGCGAACGAATCAAATGGGCGAAGGATACGGAGAATAAATCCTCATGAGTTTGCTGATGGAAGGGAAGCGGGGCCTGATCATGGGGCTCGCCAACGACAAATCGCTGGCCTGGGGCATTGCGAAGAAGCTGCGCGAACAGGGCGCAGAACTGGCCTTTTCCTATCAGGGAGAGGCGCTTCTCAAGCGCGTGCAGCCGCTGGCGGCAGAACTGGGATCGGATTTCCTGTTCGAATGCGATGTGTCGGACATGGACGCGCTGGACGCGGCCTTCGCCACGCTGCAGCAGCGGTGGGACACCATCGATTTCGTGGTTCACGCCATCGGCTTTTCGGACAAGACCGAACTGCGCGGCAAATATGTCGATACCAGCCTCGACAATTTTCTGATGACCATGAACATCTCGGCCTATTCGCTGGTGGCGGTGACCAAGCGCGCCGCCGCGATGATGCCCAATGGCGGCAGCATTCTGACGCTGACCTATTATGGCGCCGAAAAGGTCGTTCCCCATTACAATGTGATGGGCGTGGCCAAGGCTGCGCTGGAAACCAGCGTGCAATATCTGGCCAATGACCTGGGCCCGGATAATATTCGCGTCAACGCGATCAGCGCCGGCCCGATCAAGACCCTGGCCGCCAGCGGCATTGGCGATTTCCGCTACATCCTGAAGTGGAACGAGCTGAATTCCCCGCTGCGCCGCAATGTCACCATCGACGATGTCGGCGGCGCCGGGCTCTATATGCTGTCCGATCTGTCTTCGGGCGTGACCGGTGAAGTCCACCATGTGGATGCCGGTTATCATGTCGTGGGCATGAAGCAGGAAGACGCACCGGACATCTCGCTGGTCTGACAGACCGGCTTTCCGCCGGATCATGTTCATGGTACGTTCCGCGCGAATCCCACGCATGGAGCAGATATCATGATCAGGACCGGCGGATGCCGTTGCGGCACCATTCGTTTCCAGGCCGAAGGCGAACCCCTTCATCACGCCATCTGCCATTGCGCCGATTGCCGCGCCTCTTCCGGAGCACCGATGGTGGCCTGGTATGCGGTGAAGGAAGAACAGCTGCAGCTGACCGCCGGTCAGCCCGCATCATTCGAAGGAACACCCGGCGCGCAGCGGCAGTTCTGCGGAAACTGCGGAACCGGGCTGTTTTATCGCAACGCCGAAATGCTGCCGGGGATCGTGGATATCCAGTCGGCCATTTTCGATGATGCCGGCTCCCTGCCGCCGGGCGCGCAGATTCAATGCGCCGAACAGCTGACCTGGATGAAGGATCTGGCCAATCTGCCCAGCTTCGAACGTTATCCGGGGCAGTAAGCAGACAGGCTGAAATGCAAAACGGCAGCCCTGGGGCTGCCGTTTCTGTTTGGGTACCAGCTGTTTTGGCGGGGTGATCAGCCTGCCTTGCGGATCGCCTCTACCCCGGCAGCATCCGCGCTGTGCGGCTGGTCGGGCCATATTCCGCGCGTGTCATAGACGGCCTTTTCCGCGCGTTCGGCCAGCGGAACCGAGCGGAACACATCGTGATCCACCAGCACGATCAGCACGCCGCATTCTTCCAGCGCGGTATCCACATCGATCAATTCGGCACCGGTGCCATCAAATTCACGCGGCAGCTCGGCAGCATAAGGTTCCACCACCCGCACGCGCGATCCGAAACGGCGGGCCAGCGTTGCAGCCACCAGCCGCGCCGGGCTTTCGCGGAAATCGTCGATATTCGCCTTGAAGGCCAGGCCCAGACAGGCAATCGGCGTGCCGGGATTGGCTTCGATCAGATCGGACGCAGCCTTGATGGCGTGATGAATCTTCGCATCATTGACCCCGCGCGCCGTGCGGATCAGCGGCGTCTGTGCCGGCGCGCCATGCACGATGAACCACGGGTCCACCGCAATGCAATGCCCGCCCACGCCCGGACCGGGGGTGAGAATGTTCACGCGCGGGTGCCGGTTGGCGAGACGGATCACCTCCCACACATCCAGTCCCATGTGATCGGCAACGATCGACAGTTCATTGGCAAAGGCGATGTTGACGTCGCGATAGGCGTTTTCGACCAGCTTGGTCATTTCCGCGCTGCGGGCATCGGTGGTGACGCAGGTGCCCCGCACGAAGCGCTTGTAGAAGGCCAGCGCCTTGCGAGCGCAACGCGGCGTGATCCCGCCGATCGACCGGTCATTGTTGGTCAGTTCTTCCAGGATGCGGCCCGGCAGCACGCGCTCCGGGCAATAGGCGACCGAAACATCAGGCGTACCCTGGCACAGCCCCGGCATCTTCAGATCGGGCCGTTCAGACGCGATCATGTCGCGCATCTGCTCGGTCGTACCGACCGGCGATGTCGATTCGAGGATGATGGTGTCCCCGGCCTTCAGCACCCGCGCCACATTGCGCGCGGCTTCCAGCACATAGGATACGTCCGGCGTATGCTGGCCGTCCTTGTGGAACGGGGTCGGCACCGCGATCACGAAGACATCAGCGGGCGCAACCTCGGTCGAGGCGGACAGCAATCCGCGCTGGACCACGCCATGAACCAGCCCGTCCAGATCAACCTCTTCAATATGGATTTCGCCGCGATTGATGGTGTCGACAACATGCTGTGACACATCCATGCCGCAGACCTGCATGCCGCTGCGGGCGATAATCGCCGCCGTGGGCAGACCAATGTAGCCGAGGCCGATAACGCTGACCGTGGGAAGCTGTTCGCCGCGCATTGATAATCCTTACACTGCCTTTGGTTCGCCTTGCCGCAAATGGGTGAAGATTGCGGTAACGTCGTGGTTCAGCGGGCCAGAAGCCCGACAATCCGGGCAGCGCTCTGCCCATCACCGAACGGATTGTGCGCCCGCGCCATGGCGGCATAGGCATCCGCATTGTCGAGCAATTCTTCCGTATCGGCCACAATCCGATCCGCATCTGTCCCGACCAGCCGGGCGGTGCCTGCCTCAACCCCTTCGGGGCGTTCGGTGGTTTCCCGCATCACCAGCACCGGCTTGCCCAGGGCTGGTGCTTCTTCCTGCACCCCGCCGCTGTCGGTCAGCATCAGGGTGGAAATATCGATCAAACGAGCAAAATGCGGATAATCGAGCGGTTCGATCAGGGCCACATTGTCCAGCCCATCGAGTTCCGCCTTCATCACCCGGCCGACATTGGGGTTGAGATGCACGGGGAAGATCACCGCCACATCCGGCCGGGCAGCCAGCCGGCGAATCGCCGTGGCGATGGCCTGCATGCCGCCGCCGAAATTTTCGCGGCGATGGCTGGTAACGCCAATGATCCGCTTGCCGGCAAAGCGCGCTTCCAGGTCTGACAGCCCCGCTGCGAGATCGGGTTGCTGGCGAATCCGGTTGGTGATCCAGTGCAGCGCATCGATCACCGTGTTGCCGGTGACATGGATGGTCGCAGGATCAACATTTTCGCGCCGCAGCGCAGCCGCGGAGGTTTCCGTCGGCGCACAATGCAGGGCGGCAATGGTGCCGATGATCTTGCGGTTGACCTCTTCCGGCCAGGGATGATGGATATTGCCGCTGCGCAGGCCAGCCTCGACATGAGCGACGGGAATCTTGCGGTAATAGGCAGCCATGGCACCCGCCATCGCGGTGGCAGTATCGCCCTGCACCACCACCCAATCGGGCTGTTCAGCATCCATCACCTGGCCCAGCCCGGTCAGCAGGCGGGCGGTCAGCGAATCGAGTGTCTGATCCGGCTGCATCAGATCAAGATCATGATGCGGCGTCACGCCAGACACCTGCAGCACCTGATCCAGCATGCCACGGTGCTGCCCGCTGACGCAGACCCGGCTTTCCAGCCGCGAATCGGCCTCCAACGCATGGACCAGCGGGAACATCTTGATCGCTTCGGGACGGGTGCCGAAGATGGTGAGAATGCGGCGTGTATCAGTCATGCGGCGGATTGTAGGACCACAGGGTTAAGGCCCTGCTTACGTTGATGGCAGAACCGGCAGGTTTCCGGCCATCAATGCGCCCGATCAGTTGGCCGGCGTCGGCAGTTCGCTGTCTTCAGCCTCAGCCGCGGCGGCCTGCTTCTGGCGTTCGCGTTCCATATACTGCCGTTCCAGCTCTTCCACCCGCGCCTGGGTGTCGGCCGCTTCGGCGTTGATACCCGACAGGCGTTCCGCGCGGGCTTCGGCGATCAGCTGGCTGAACCGGATCGAATCGCTTTGGGCCTTTTCGGCATAGGCGGCTTCGATAAACTGCGGGGTGCAGCCGAATTCGCCACCAGCGCCCACCGGGCTGCAGGACATCGTCCCGAAAGCACCCACGGTTTCAAAGCTTTTGACCCGGCTGGCCCAGGCTTCATTGGCCGGGCTGGTGCTTTCGCGCAGATTCTGCGGAATGCGATAGCGTTCGCCTTCGTCCATGCGCGCGCAGACGGTGATCTGGTCGGGGGTGGATTGGGGGCATTCATCTTCCCCATAGATGATCAGCGTGTTGACCTTCTCATCATCATCGCCCTGCGCCGCCGCGACGACAGGCACACCGGCAAGGCTGACCGACAATGCGAGCAGGGCCATAAAGCGTGTCATTTGCCGATATCCTATTCCAATGCACCGCATTCACATGGCGCGCTGCGCGCTGAATGCTGTCTGAAGCATAATGATGGAAGCACGCAGCGATGCGTTCGTTCCCGTCAGATCTTTTCCGACACGCGGATCGCGATCCGGCAGCCCAGGCGAATCGCCCCATGCAGCAACGGATAGGCCGGAGCCTGTTCCGCCCCGGCGGCCAGCGCCGCATCACGATGTTCCTGCTCTTCGGCGCGGAACCGACGGATCATGTCCTCCAGTTCGGGATCATCGCCATCACGTTCCAGCTCTTCCAATTGCTGGGTGTAATGACGGTCAATCTCTTCCTCGACCGCAGCTGTGCAGGCCATGGCCGCTTCCGGGCCGATCAGCGCAGTGGCCGCGCCCAGCGCATAGCCGGCGACGGACCAAAACGGCTGCAGCGCCGTGGGGCGCACACCGCGCCGGGCCATCAACGCGTCAAATTCGGCGCGATGAACCGCTTCCTGTTCGGCCATACCGCGAATCTCTGCTGAATGCGGCCCGCGATCACCCATCACCGCCAATTGGCCGGCATAGATACGCGTGGCGCCAAATTCGCCCGCCTGATCCACACGGATCATTTCGGATCGATCGATCATCCCTGTTCCCTTAGCCCGAGGAGACGAAAAACGGCCAGTCCGGCCAGCGTCGAAATCAATGCGTTCCAGCCGGCCAGCGAAATGCCCAGCAAAGACCAGGGCGCTTCGTCGCAGCGGATCAGCGGCGCGTTCATGATGTCATCCAGCGCGCTGCCACCGCCCGATCCCATCGGCATGGAACAGGCGGTGAGCCCTTCCCACCAGCCATATTCAACGCCCGCATGGAAAGCCCCGACAATGCCGGAAATGACGATCGCCAGCGCAGCCAACGCCACCCAGAAACCCCGCGGCGGGGCGATGAAACCCAGCACCGCAAAACCGATCGCCGCGAAATGCGGGTAGCGTTGCCACCAGCACATCTCACACGGGGGCAGGCCGAAACCATATTGGGCAATATAAGCCCCGCCCAGCAGCAATACCGGTGTCACCAGCGCCAGCCGGCGCGCCTGCACGAAAGATGTGGCCATCAGATCGGTCCGTCAGTTCGATGCGGCGGTCAATTGCGGGCTGCCAGCGCCGAACCGGTCCGGCGCAAAGTGCGCACGGCATAGGTCAGCTGGAAATCCTCAATCCCCTGCGCCTTCAGTTCTTCCGGCGTTTCGGTGAAGCGCGGATCGGCCTGCCGGTCTGATTCCAGATCCTTGTCCGCCAGATCGACTTCATTGACCAGGTGACCGCGCAGATCGGATTCGCGCAGGGAGAATTTGGCCCGCTTGACCGCGTCGGGATCGGACAGCTGCGGCACCCGGATATCGGGTTCAATGCCGCCTTCCTGCACCGAACGCCCCGACGGGGTGTAATAGAGCGCCGTGGTCAGCTTCAGCGCGGAATTGCGCGACAGCGGCATCAGCGTCTGCACGCTGCCCTTGCCGAAGCTGCGTTCGCCCATCACCAGCGCGCGGTGATGATCTTGCAAGGCGCCGGCCACGATTTCGCTGGCCGATGCCGAACCGCCATCGATCAGCACGATAATCGGAATGCCGGCGGCGACATCACCGCGATATTTGGTTTCAGCGTCGTAATAGATGGTGTCGTACCGGCCCCGGCCACGTTGCGACACGATCTGGCCGCGCGACAGGAACAGATCGGACAGGGCCACCGCTTCTTCCAGCGAGCCGCCCGGATTGCGACGAAGATCAAGCACGATCCCCGCCAGACGCCCGCCATTGCGCTGCTTCAGATCGTTCAGCGCCCGGTTGACGTCCACGCCCACATCGGCGCTGAATTCATTGACGCTGATGACGCCAATGCCGCCATCCTGCAGTTCCCAGGTAACCGGTTCCAGCTCGATCGTGCCGCGGGTCACGCTGACATCGAAGGGTTCATCGCGGCCGCTGCGGAAGATCGTCAGATTGACGCTGCTGCCCGAAGGCCCGCGCATCTGCTTGACCGCTTCATCCAGTTCCAGGCCATAGATCAGCTTGCCGTCTATATGGGTGATGAAATCGCCCGCCTTGATCCCCGCCTGATCAGCCGGGCTGCCTTTGAACGGAGAGATGACCTTTACCGCGCCGTCATCCATCTGCACGGAGATACCAAGGCCCTGGTATTTCCCGTCGATCATGGTTTCGAGCCGTTCCAGCGCCGCCCCATCGAGATAGGCCGAATGCGGATCCAGCGCGGCCAGCATGCCGTTGATCGCGCCCTTGATCAGCACCTCATCCTCTACCGGCTGAACATAATTGGCCTTGATCTGCTGATAGGTCGCGAAGAACTTCGCGAATTCAGGCGATGCCTGGCTTTCCACCTGCGCAAATCCGGCGGTGGTGGCAGGAATCAGGGCAACGGCGGTAAGCAGGGCCGCAGCGCGTATCGGCTTGGCGAAATTCATCAGGCAGTATCCTTGGCGTTAACCCAGTCTATCGCGCGTCGCAGGTTAATACCAGATGAGGGATATCCGGCGGGCGAGCGTTCGGCAGGCAGAGTGTCGGCTGGCGGGGCGTCAGCGGGCATGGAGCAGGGGATTGATCGGTTCTGATCCGTGCCGCAGCTCCAGCGTAACCGATGGCCGATCCGCCCCGGCAATGCCCAGCGGGGCGGCGCCGACCAGTTCTTCGCCGATCTGCACATCGATCCGGGCAAGGCCCGTAATCAGGCTGGTCCAGCCGCCGTCATGTTCGATGATCACGATCCGGCCATACCCGCGATAGGGCCCGGCAAAGGCCACCCGCCCGCCCGCCGGGGCCACCACCACCGCATTTTCGCGCGGCGCGAAGGTGACGCCTTGGCTGTATCCAATACTGATCGGCGCGCCAAAACCAGCCACCACCCGGCCGGTAACCGGCAGGACATAGGGTGCCGGGGGCGCAGCCAGCGATCCGGAACGCCCCGATGCCGGTGCATTGTCCTGCGGCAGGGGAGCGGTTTCGGGGCGTGCGGGACGCATGACCGGGCCCGGCAAATCCGCCAGCCTGCGGCGCAATTCCCCTGCCCGATCCAGTTCGCCCACCAGCCCATCCAGATCGCGCGCCCGTTCTGCCAGCGCCAGCGCCCGTTCGGCTTCGCGCGTGGCATTGCCGCCCGCCTGTTGGGAGGCAAGGCGATGGCGCGTTTCCATGGCCGTCAGCCGCTTGCGCCCTTCGATCAGCTGGGTTTCCTCGGCCCGCAAGGCCGCGGCGGTCTTGCCCGCCTGTTCCTGCAATTCGCGCCCGCGCGCGATGGTGTCGCGCAATCCGCTGGTGCGATCCTGCACTTCGGGCACGGCGCTGGACAGCAGCGCACGCAGATAGACGACATCCTTCACCGATCCAGGCCGCAGGACAGACAGGGTCAGCGGACGGCGCGAAAACTGCTGCAGCGCCGCCGTCAGTTCGATCACCGGCCGCTGTTCGCGGCCCATTTCTTCCCGCAAGGCGCTGCGCTGTTCATCGATCAGATCCATCTGCGCTTCTGCAGCGGCAATGCCTGCTTCGGCCTGCTGGATACGCGCGGCAAGCGCGGCTGCCCCGCGGCTGGCCTTGTCCGCTTCATTGCTGGCCGCCTCCGCCTCTGCTTCCAGCCGGTTGCTGCGCTGTTCGGCAGCGGCGCGGTCTGCCAATGCCTGGCGCAGGGCGTTGCGGGTCTGGTCCGCATCATCAAATTCGGCGAATTGCTGCGCCGATCCGGCCATGGCGAACAGGCCAAGCGTGGCAGGAAGCATCCACAGCCAGGGCCGCCGCATGCCCCTACCCCGCCCGGTGATACGGGTGGCCAGCCAATATGCTGGTCGCGCGGAACAATTGTTCCATCAGCATGGCCCGCGCCAGCAGATGCGGCCATGTCGCCTTGCCGAAGGCCAGCAACAAATCCGCAGAAGCCCGTTCGGCTTCGGTATGGCCATCGGCCGCGCCGAGCACGAAGCGGGTTTCACGAATCCCGTTGTCACGCCAGTTGCCCAGAATGCCGGCGAATTCCTCCGAACCGAGCTGGCGGCCTTTTTCATCCAGCAGCACGGTACGGAAGGGCGTGGGTGCATCGGCAACCTTGCCGCCCTGTTCCGGCAGTTCGGTCAGCTTCAGTGGCCATGTGATCCGCTTGGCATAACGATCGACCAGCTCTGCCTCTGCAGAACGGGCGATCTTGCCACGGGCGATGACATGAAGCTGCATGGGCGAAACGAAGCCTCCCGGCGGTGCCCTTCAGGGATGGGGCAGGTCAGCTGAAGTAAGGTCAGCCCTGTCCGCTGACGCTGGCCGGGGCATCTTCCCCGAAACCCCACATCCGTTCCAGATTGTAGAAGCTGCGCACTTCCGGGCGGAACAGGTGAATCACAACATCACCGGCGTCGATCAGCACCCAGTCTGCAGCGGGCAGGCCTTCGATGCGGGAATTGCCGTGGCCTTCGCGCTTCAGCCGTTCGGCCAGCTTCTGGGCCATGGCGGCCACCTGGCGCGTGGACCGGCCAGAGGCGATGACCATGTGGTCTGCCATGCTGGATTTGCCGGCCAGCGGAATGGAAACGATATCCTGGGCCTGATCTTCGTCCAGCTGGTCGAGGATCAGGGCGTGCATGGATCCGGGTTCTGCGAGTTCGATAGTGGTCATATCAGACAGGATTGCGACGCGCTAAGCCTCGCAATCAAAGAAGCTCCTGAAAGGGAAACGGGTGGTTTGCTGTGTCCGGGACTGTGGCTTTGGACCCGGTTCACAACCGCATCCCCTGTGCTTTGTCCATGATGATGGAGCGCGTGATCTGATCCCTAGGGCGTGATCCGGAAAACCGGTCTGCCCAGTCCGGGTCCGCGCTGCGGAGCGCGGTTGCCGATCTTGGATCGGGATCGAAATGCAGCTCAATCAGCGCGGGTGCGCTCCATCCTTTACGGTTGCGAAAGCGGGCAGCAGACAACCGGTAACGCCGCAGCCAGGCCATCGCGGGGCTCGCGAGGGCATCGTCATCATAACCGGGGCGCGCAACCACCGCAATCGGCATTTCCCGTGCGAGTTTTCGCCAGTTCTTCCACAAATGGAACTGCGCCAGATTGTCGGCCCCCATGATCCAGACGAAACGCCGCTTGCCATAACGCCGGCGGATCGCCCGCAACGTGTCCACGGTAAAGCGCGTGCCCAGCTGCGATTCGATGGCGGTAACGCGAATGGGCGCCCGCCGGGCCTGCCGCTGGGCGGACCGGACACGTGCGGTTAGCGGCGCCATGCCGGCTTTGGGTTTCAGCGGATTGCCGGGTGACACCAGCCACCACACTTCGTCCAGCCCCAGCGCCGCCAGAGTGGACAGGGAAATGCGGCGATGGCCACCATGGGCGGGATTGAAACTGCCGCCCAGCAGCCCGACGCAGGCTGCATTGCCGCCGCGCGTCATGCGTGCATCACTGCCGCAGGGCGCGGATTCACCCGCGCGCCTGCCCCGTTCCGCGCACCTGCCATTTGTAGGTGGTCAGCCCTTCCAGTGCGACCGGGCCACGGGCATGCAACCGCCCGGTGGCGATGCCGATTTCCGCGCCCAGGCCGAATTCGCCGCCATCGGCAAACTGGGTGGAGGCATTGACCATCACGATGGCGCTGTCGACTTCGGTCAGGAAGCGTTCGGCCGCAGCCGCATCACCGGTGATGATCGCATCGGTGTGTCCGGATGAATGGCGGGCGACATGCGCCAGTGCGGCATCGGGTCCATCGACCACCGCCACGGAAAGCACCGAATCGAGATATTCGGTATCCCAGTCTTCTTCGCTGGCCTTGCCGATCCGCGAATCGATCGCCTGCGCCCGCGCATCTCCGCGCAATTCGCAGCCGGCATCGATCAAGCCGGCCACCACGGATGATGATTCGGGGAAGCTTGCGTCCAGCAGCAGGGTTTCCATGGCGCCGCAGATGCCCGTCCGGCGCATCTTGGCATTCAGCGTCACGCTGCGAGCCATCGCCGGGTCAGCGGCGGAATGAACATAGGTGTGGCAGATGCCATCGAGATGGGCGAGCACCGGCACGCGCGCATCGGCCTGCACCCGCGCTACCAGCCCCTTGCCACCGCGCGGTACGATCATGTCGATCAGTCCGGCAGCACGCAGCATGGCGCCCACGGCTGCCCGATCCTGGGTCGGCAGCAATTGCACCGCATCAGCGGGAATCCCGGCCTGTTCGAGCCCCGCCACCAGCGCAGCATGAATCGCATGATTGCTGTGCACCGCCTCGCTCCCGCCCCGAAGCAGCACGGCATTGCCGCTGCGTAGGCACAGGGCGGCAGCATCGGCGGTTACATTGGGGCGGCTTTCATAAATGATACCGATCAGGCCGATCGGCACCCGGACCCGCGACAGATCAAGCCCGCTGGGTACCGTGTGCTGATCGATCACTTCCCCGACCGGATCGGGCAGGCCGGCAACCGCTTCGAGCGCAGAGGCCACACCTTCGAGGCGGGCATCATCCAGCTTGAGCCGGTCCAGCATCGCCGGGGCCAGGCCGTTGGCACGGCCGCTTTCCAGATCGCGGGCATTTTCGGCCAACACGGTAGGGGCTGCTGCGCGCAGGGCAGCGGCAGCAAAACGCAGGGCATCTGCCTTGATCGCCGGGTCCAGCCGCGCCAGCACCCGCTGTGCCGCGCGACCACGATTGGCCAGTTCCGCGATCAGATCATCAGCGCCCGGATCGCTCAAGGCAACGGCGAGGGGCTGGATCGAAGGGGCGTCATGATGCAGTTCGGTCGACATGGCGCTGCCCTTATCATTCCGGCAGCCTTCTGTCAGGCGACAATCAAGAATCGATTCGCCGGGAACCGGTTCCCAAAACCGCAATCATTCTGCCGCAAACATCGCTCGTTTCGTCGCGAAGATTAACCAAAGATTCGACCGCAGCCTCCGCTTTCCGTAGCGGCGCTTGTCCGGATTGCTGGGCATCATAACAATTACGCGGGGTCGCTTTGACTAAGTTGCAAGCTGGCAGGCTGGGCGACCGCCTGCAAAGCTGGTTTCCCGAGCGTGAATTCTTCATGCGCTCGCACGGCCAGGTACGCTTCATCAAGATTTCGACCCGGCTTCAGCTGGGCGCGGCCAGCCTGACGGCTGCCCTGCTGATTGCGTGGCTGGTGTCCATGCTGGCTATGGCAATCGGCCAGTTCAGCGCCCAGAATGAAATGGCCGCGCTGCTCGATCGCGAAGCCAAGGTCGCCTCCGCCGAATCCCGCGTTTCCGCCTATCGCGATGATCTGGAATCGGTCGGCGATGATCTGCAGCAGCGGATGGATTTCATCGAAAAACTGATGCCCATGCTGCCGGAAGACGTGAAGGCAGACGAAACCGTCAGCGACAGCAGCGAAGAAGCCGGCCAGACGGTGCAACAGGTCAGCGCCGTGCTGCCCGAAGCAGCCGCTCTGGCGCAGATCGAAGCACGCCAGCTGGCGCTGGTTGAACGGCTGACCCGCTTTGCCGATCGTCGCGCAGAACGCACCGCTGATGCCATTCGCAAGCTGGGGCTGGATCCGGCCCGGATGCTCGCCTCTGCCCGAAGCGCCCGGTCGCGTACGGCCCAGGGTGGTCCGCTCGAACGGCTGTTCACCGGCAAGGGTGGCGCGATTGATCCGCGTTTTGAACGCCTCGGCCTGAGCCTTGCCCGCATGGATGCGCTGGAACAGGTGCTGGACGGCATTCCCCAGGTCATGCCGGCGGACATGGACATGATCTCTTCCGGGTTCGGCTATCGCCATGACCCCTTCACCGGCGCTTCTGCCATGCATTCCGGGCTCGATTTCCGTGGCCCGATCGGCGCACCGATCCATGCTGCGGCGGCTGGCCGCGTCAGCTTCGTCGGAGTAAAATCCGGCTATGGCAATGTGGTCGAAATCAGCCACGGCAACGGCCTGCTGACGCGTTATGCCCATATGTCGCGCTGGCAGGCGCGCGTGGGTCAGGCGGTTGAGGCCGGCGATGTCATCGGCGCGATCGGCAACACCGGCCGTTCAACCGGCCCCCATCTGCATTTCGAAGTCCGCATCAATGATCGTGCGGTCAATCCGCGCCCATTCCTGGAGACAGCGCCCCATGTTCTCGAAGAAGCCAGAACAGACCTTTCCCGGCGCGACGCCAAGACCGGTGGCTAACGGCAGCTCTACCTTCTCCGTCATTGGCGGTGACGTGACCATTCGGGGCGACATCGCTGCATCGGCGGATCTGCATGTCGACGGCAATGTGATCGGTGACCTCACCTGTGCCTCTGTCGTGCAGGGCGTGGGCAGCAATATTGAAGGCGCGGTCACGGCCGAAAGCGCCCGGCTTTCGGGCGCGGTGGTTGGCACCATCCGCGCGCGCGAACTGGTGATCCTGAAAACCGCGCGGATTGATGGTGATGTGCATTATGATGCGCTGACCATTGAACAGGGCGCGCAGGTCAATGGGCGTTTTGCCCCTAACTCCGCCCCAAACACTGCGGCGCCGGAACAGGGCAGCACGGCAGAGGTCGTGCAACTGGGCTGATTGGCACCATCGCCGAAGTTGCCCATGAAAAAGGGGCCCGATCCAATGCGGATCGGGCCCCTTTTCAGTTTGCTCTTGAGGCAGCGATCAGTCGTTGCGTTCGCCGGCTGCTTCGGCCGCGCGCTTGGCTTCCAGCCATGCTTCGGCTTCGGCTTCCTGCGCAGCTTCCACGGCGGCCTTGGCCGCCGCTTCGCGTTCCGCGCGCAGTTCTTCGATCAGCTTTTCGCGTTCATCACGGGTGTCGACGATCACGGCATCATCATCATCGCCTTCCGTCTCGACCGTGCCGACGCGCTTGACCGCCTTCGATACCGCCAGATCCAGTTCGCGCTGCGAGCACAGGCCCAGGGTGACGGGATCCTTCGCCTGAATGTTGGAGATGTTCCAATGGCTGCGGTCGCGGATCGCGTTGATCGTGTTCCGGGTGGTGCCGATCAGCTTGCCGATCTGCGCATCCGAAATTTCCGGATGATTACGAATGATCCAGGCGATGCCATCGGGCTTGTCCTGACGCTTCGACACCGGCGTGTAGCGGGCACCCTTGGTGCGGCTGACATCGACCGGCGCACGCTGCATCTTCAGGCGATAGGCCGGATCAGCCTGCCCCCGGTTGATTTCGTCGTGATTGAGCTCACCCGAATGAACGGGATCACGCCCGGTATATTTGGCGCTGGTCAGATCATCTGCCATTGCCTGCACTTCGAGAATATGCAGACCGCAGAATTCCGCGATCTGTTCGAAGCTCAACGCAGTGTTGTCGACCAGCCAGGAAGCGGTCGCGTGGGGCATGAGGGGAGTGGGCTGGGCCACATTTTCTCTCCGGCAGAAAAACAAGGGCCGCCCCTCTCGGGGCGGCCATAACCTCTATGATGTACGCCCTTCCCGGGGAAACAGCAAGCGTCCCTTATGCAGGCGCTCAGGCATGCGCCGCGCGCATCCCCCTGGTCACCGGCACGGAATCGGGAACCAGTGCGGCAAGGAACTGATCGGTGCTGGCATCCCAGGTGAAACCACGTCCGCGCGCCAGGCATTCGGCGCGGTCCAGTTTCAGCGCACCGGCAATCGCATCTTCCAGCCGTTCGGCCATCACCCCGCTGCTGCTGTCGAGCACATCGAGCGGGCCAGGCACCGGATAGGCGGCCACCGGAGTGCCGCAGGCCAGCGCCTCGATCATCACCAGCCCGAAAGTATCGGTGCGGCTGGGAAAGACGAACACATCGGCCCCGGCATAGCACGCCGCCAGTTCGCGGCCGCTCTGTCGGCCAAGGAACAGCGCATTGGGAAAGCGTTCCTGCAGATCGGCCAGCGCCGGGCCATCACCCACCACCACCTTCGATCCCGGGTGATCGCTGTCGAGAAAAGCTTCGATGTTCTTTTCTACCGCAACCCGCCCGACATAGAGTTGGATCGGCCGTGGCAGGCGGAAAAACAGATCCGGCGGGGAAAGGTCGGGGCCGAACACATCCAGATCGACCCCCCTGCCCCAGCGCCGCAATTGCGGCAGCCGCTGTTCGCGCAGCTGGGCCGAAATCGTATCGGTCGCCACCATGATCCCCGCCGAAGGGCGGTGGAAGCGGCGAATATAAGGCCAGAACATCCACGCCGGCAGGCCGGTGCGATGGGCCAGATAATCGGGAAACTGGGTGTGATAGGCGGTCGTGAAAGACCGCCGGTTGCGCAGACACCAGCGCCGCGCGGCCCAGCCAAGCGGGCCTTCGGTCGAAATGTGAATCGCATCCGGGCCAAACTGGTCCAGCCGGCGCCCGACCCGACCCGATGCCGCCAGCGCCAGCCGAATTTCCGGATAGCTGGGGCAGGGAATCGAACGGAACAGATCGGGCGAGGTCACCTCCACCTCATGCCCGCGCCCACGCAGCCGTTCGGTCACCGCCGCCAGGGTGCGCACCACCCCATTGACCTGCGGCGCCCAGGCATCGGTGACGAGGGCGATCTTCATCCTTCAGTTGCTGCCAGCCGGGGTTGCATCACGCAGCCGCCGCCATCTGGTCTGCCGCACTGGCCTGCTCGGCCGCTTCGGCTTCTGCGTTGCGGCGGGCGATTTCATCAGGCCAGTTGAGGATTTCCATCCGCCCGTCGAAATGTTCGACCAGCGCATTGCAGCCTTCCACCCAATCGCCATCGTTCCAATATTCGATGCCGTCGAAAGACCGGAATTCGGCGGTGTGGATATGACCGCAGACCACCCCGTCCACCCCGCGCGCAGCAGCGGCACGGGCGACGATCTCTTCATAATGGGAAATGAATTCGACCGCGTTCTTCACCTTGTGCTTCGCCATCTTGGACAGGGACCAATAGGGCAGGCCCATCTTGCGCCGCACCACATTGGTCCAGCGGTTGAGGCCCATCAGCATGGTGTAAAGCGCATCACCAACAAAGGCGAGCCAGCGGTGCGCCAGCATCACGGCATCGAATTCATCGCCATGCAGCACCATCAGCTTGCGGCCGTCGGCCGTCTGGTGAAACGCTGCCCGGCGAATTTCCACGCCGCCGAAATTCATGCCGGCAAACTGGCGGAACATTTCGTCGTGATTGCCGGGAATATAGACGATCCGCGTGCCGCGCCGGGCGCGTTTCAGAATGCGCCACACGATGTCGTTGTGGGCGGAAGGCCAATAGACCTTCTTCTTCAGCCGCCAGCCATCGATGATATCGCCGACCAGATACATCGTCTCGCTATCGGTCGAATCGAGGAAATCGATCAGCATTTCAGCGTTGCAGCCGCGTGTGCCCAGATGGACATCGCTGATCCAGATGGTGCGGAACCGGCGCCGGCCTTCTGCGGAAGGTTCTTCCACCGTGGGTTCAGCGGGCAGATCGAGACCCGGGAATGCCCGAATCACCGACGCTGTGCCGTCCTGTTCCAAGAATGTACCGAACATTGCGGAAGTCCCCCGAACAATTGCCTGAACCAACTCTGGGTCAGGCAATCATAACGGAGAAATGTGACAGCTGATTCTCAATCGCGAGACAGCACCGTGACTGTATGACTCATGCAGGTCAGTCACGGCATTGCCTTTGCCGTCAGCTGTTCTGGGCCGGCCAGGGCGACGCCATATTGTAAGGCACGGTGATAAACACCGCCTCCACCCCGGCGATCTTGCCATCCACAATCTTGAACAGTTCCAGCAGGGCGAAGCTGTGCGGGTAATGGAACACCGAACGGTGGCGTGATCCATCGGTCCAGGTGACATCGACCACCTTGCCGCAGTGATCGATGAAGCCGCCGGCCAGCACCAGGCCCTTTTCCTCGTCCACCAGCGGGAATCGCCGCCCGCGCAGCCGGTCATCATAGATATACTGCCCCAGCCGGAACTGGTCTGCCGTGCCCATCTGCGCGATCGGATAGTCTTCAATGGTGGTGTTGGTGGTCTGCAGCCCGTTTTCGATCCGGTCGCAATCATCGGTGAATTCGGTGAACAGCTTGCCGTCATTCAATTGCAGCGTGTCGAAATAGCCATCGGCAATGGCGATCATCCGCGCGCGCGGCCTTCGCTGATCGGGCGCGACATCATCCAGCATCAGCGCGCGCGGCGCCACATAGGTTTCGACGCTAGGAAAGGGGCTCAAATCCACGCGGCGGCAGATGATCGTTTCGGCTTCGCTGATCTGCCCATCAACCACCGCCAGCCGCAGCGCCATGATCGCTGGCACGCCATGTTCTTCCACGATCCCGAACCAGCTGACCTGCCCCGTCTGCGGATCGGCCGCCTTCAGATCATAGCTGTCACGCACGCTGCTGACGGTGTTCCAGGCGCCATCGCCGATCATCAGCTGCACATTGTTTTCGGTGAAAATCACCTGATCGGCCCAGGGCAGGCGCGACGGATCGCGCGCGGCGAGCGCGGCCAGATAGGCATCGGCATGGGCATAAAGCTGCTGCCGCGTCTGCGGCGCTGCTGCGCGTGAATTCATGATTATCCCTCTCCCGCTGGTGCGTGCCGTGTTCCAGTGCCCGGCACGCTTCCTGCTCCATCATCGGCGAATCAGCCGCCGGTGCCAACCTCCAGCACGATCTTGCCGATGTGATCGCCCGCCTCCATCCGCGCATGGGCTTCAGCGGCCTGTTCCAGCGGGAAGGCCTGATCCATTACCGGCCGCAGACGTCCATCGGCGACCAGCGGCCAGACATTGGCGCTGATTTCATCGGCCACCAGGGCCTTGAACCCATCCGATCGTGTCCGCAGGGTCGAACCGGTCAGCGTCTGCCGCTTCACCATCAGCCTGGCGATATTGACCTGCGCCATGGCCCCGCCCTGCACCGCGATGGTCACCAGCCGGCCATCAACCGCCAGGCAGTCCAGATTGCGCTGGGTGTAATCGCCCGCGACCATATCCAGCACCAGATTCGCGCCCTTGCCATCGGTGAAGGCGCGAACATCCGCCACGAAATCACGGCTGCGGTAATTGATCGCCAGATCGGCGCCCAATGCCCGGGCGGCGGCACATTTTTCCTCGCTGCCACAGGTGGTGATCACCTGCAGGCCGAACAATTTGGCCAGCTGGATCGCCATGGTGCCGATACCGCTGGTACCGCCATGAACCAGCAACACCTCCCCATCGCAGGCCCAGCCGCGTTCAAACACATTGTGCCAGACGGTGAACAGGGTTTCGGGAAATGCCGCCGCCTCTGCCATGGTCAGCCCGGCGGGAACCGGCAGGCAATGATCGACACAGGCCAGCGCATATTGCGCATATCCGCCACCGGTCACCAGCGCGCACACCTTCTGCCCGAGCAGATCGGGCCGCGCACCATCGCCCAGTGCCACCACGGTGCCGGCAATTTCCAGCCCGGGAATATCCGATGCGCCCGGCGGCGGCGGATAGCTGCCCTGCCGCTGCAGCAGATCGGGCCGATTCACCCCCGCATGCGACACCGCGATCAGCACCTGGCCCGCACCCGGTTGTGGCACGGCCCGCTGTTCCGGTTTCAACACCTCAGGCCCGCCCGGCCCTGCAATTGCAATCGCTGTCATTTCCGCAGGCAGATTACTGGCCATGGAATTCCCCCGTTACACCCCGCTTCGCCCCTATGCCCTAATCCCAGCCCCATTGACAGCGAGGCAGAGGCATCCGATGTTGCATTGCAATGGAGGACGATCTCCCCCGGAAACGCGGCCCGGAAGATGATCTGGGGTACGCGAGCCGGCTCGCCGGCGAACCGCTCGATGCCTATTCCCAGCACGAGCTGATCGAACGCATCCGCCTGCTCGAAGCTGAAATTGAGCGGGTCCGGGCGCATCATGGCAAGGCCGACGCCCAGCGAAAACTGGCCGACCTGCTGTTCAAACCAAGAGATGGCGATTGATCGGCCCCGCGCAGATCAGAACGTCTCGCAATTTGGGCGCATGCGCCCCATATCCCATATCAAGAGCGGACGAACCGCCGATTTCGAAGGGGCTCGCCAGGGCTCCGCACAAACTTCGTGGATCGCACAACCCGAACGGACATCATTATGCCTAGCTTTGCACAGAGCCTTGAAAAAACCCTCCACACCGCGCTGCAGAACGCAACCGAGCGCACGCATGAATATGCGACGCTGGAGCATCTGCTGCTGGCGCTGGTCGATGATCCCGATGCTGCCGAGGTGATGACCGCCTGCGGGGTGGATCTGGGCGAACTGGCCAATGTGGTACGGCAATATCTCGACCAGGAATATCAGTCGCTCAAGACAGAGGATGAAGCCGACCCGCAGCCGACCGCCGGCTTCCAGCGGGTGATCCAGCGCGCCATCTTGCATGTCCAGTCGAGCGGCAAGGACACCGTGACCGGCGCCAATGTGCTGGTGGCGCTGTTTTCCGAACGCGATTCCTATGCCGTCTATTTCCTGCAGCAGCAGGATATGAGCCGGCTCGACGCGGTCAGCTATATCTCCCACGGGATCGGCAAAGGTGGCAAATCCGGCGAAAGCCGCACGTCGCAGGGTGCCGAAGAACCCGAAGCCAAGGCCGAGGAAAAGCAGGACAAGAACAAGAAGGATTCCGCGCTCGACCAGTTCTGCGTCAATCTGAATCAGAAGGCGCTGGACGGGAAGGTCGATCCGCTGATCGGCCGTGGCCCCGAAGTCGATCGCACGATCCAGATCCTCTGCCGCCGCAGCAAAAACAACCCCCTCTATGTGGGTGATCCCGGCGTCGGCAAGACCGCCATCGCCGAAGGGCTGGCGCGCAAGATCGTTGAAGGCGATGTGCCCGAAGTGCTGCAGGATGCGGTGATCCATTCGCTCGACATGGGCGCGCTGCTGGCCGGTACGCGCTATCGCGGCGATTTCGAGGAACGGCTGAAGCAGGTCGTCAATGAACTGGAAAAAATGCCCGAGGCAATCCTGTTCATCGATGAAATCCACACGGTGATCGGCGCTGGCGCCACCAGCGGCGGAGCGATGGATGCGTCCAACCTGCTGAAGCCGGCGCTGTCCAGCGGGGCAATCCGCTGCATCGGTTCGACCACCTACAAGGAATTCCGCAACCACTTCGAGAAGGATCGCGCGCTGCTGCGCCGGTTCCAGAAGATCGATGTGAACGAACCCACGGTCGAAGACACGATCAAGATCCTCAAGGGGCTGCGGACCGCATTCGAGGAACACCACAAGGTCAAATACACCCCCGATGCGATCCGCACGGCGGTGGAAATGAGTGCGCGCTACATCAATGACCGCAAGCTGCCCGACAAGGCGATCGACGTGATCGACGAAGTCGGCGCGATGCAGATGCTCGTGCCGCCCAGCCGCCGGCGCAAGACCATCACCTCGCGCGAGATTGAAAAGGTCATCGCGACCATGGCCCGCATCCCGGCCAAATCGGTGAGCAAGGACGACAAGGCCGCGCTCGCCAGCCTGGAAAAGGATCTGAAGCGCGTGGTCTTCGGCCAGGACAAGGCGATCGAGGTGCTGTCCACCGCGATGAAGCTCAGCCGGGCCGGCCTGCGCGATCCGGACAAGCCGATCGGCAGCTTCCTGTTTTCCGGCCCCACCGGCGTCGGCAAGACCGAAGTCGCGCGGCAACTGGCCAATGTCATGGGGATTGAGCTGAAGCGGTTCGACATGTCCGAATATATGGAACGCCATTCGGTCAGCCGGCTGATTGGTGCCCCCCCGGGTTATGTCGGTTATGATCAGGGCGGCCTGCTGACCGATGCCATCGACCAGCATCCGCATTGCGTGCTGCTGCTCGACGAAATCGAGAAAGCGCATCCCGATCTCTACAACATCCTGTTGCAAGTGATGGATAATGGCCGCCTGACCGATCACCACGGCAAGACGGTCGATTTCCGCAATGTCGTGCTGATCATGACGACCAATGCCGGCGCATCCGACATGGCCAAGCATGGCATCGGCTTCGGCGCCGGGCTGAAGGTGGAAGCGGGCGAAGACGCGGTGAAGAAGATGTTCACCCCCGAATTCCGCAACCGCCTGGATGCCATCGTGCCCTTTGCCTATCTCGGCACCGAAACCGTTAGCCGGGTGGTGGACAAGTTCATCCTGCAGCTGGAACTGCAGCTGGCGGATCAGAATGTGCACATCCAGTTCGACAGCGATGCCCGCGCATGGCTGGCGAAGCGCGGTTACGACAAGATGTATGGTGCCCGCCCGATGGGCCGCCTGATCCAGGACGCCGTCAAGCAGCCGCTCGCCGAAGAGCTGCTGTTCGGCAAGCTGTCCCAGGGCGGAGAGGTGCATGTGAGCCTGAAGGACGACAAGCTCGCCTTCGAACTCACCCCTTCGGCGCCCAAGCCGGTCAAGCCAAAGAAGGCCAAGGCCGCCGGACGGAAAAAGCCCGATCCCCGCGCCAGCGAGGAACAGGATGAAGATCAGGCTGACGACAACAGCCAGGATTAATCCGGGATTGAACAGAAAAAAGGGGGCGGTTGCATCAGCGACCGCCCCCTTTTTCGTTTCAGGCCGATTAAACGCTAGATCGGAGGCAGCCGCACCAGCTTCTCCCGCGATGTGTCCCCGCGCAGCAATGTCAGGTGAGACGGCGCGACATTCAGCGCCCTGGCCAGCAGCGCCAGAACGGCCGCATTGGCCGCTCCATCCTGCGGCTTGGCCCGCACCTTTACCAGTACCCGGCCATCAGCCAGCTCGATCACCTCGCTCCGCGCGCCCGGCGTCACCCGCAGGGCCAGCCGGGCCTGATCATCCGCCAGCGCCCGAATGGCGGCGGATGCCGGCAGATCAACCCTGGGTTTTGCCATCGCTTAGCGCCGCAAGGTGGCGCCGCGCCAAGGCGCAATAGCGTTCGGTCTGGAACCGGATCTTGCCCGCCTGTTCAGCGTCCTGCCGCTTGAGAAATTTCGCCGGGCGTCCGACCCAGATCTCATTCTCCGGAATCGCCTTGCCCGGGCTCAGCAGAGCGCCAGCCCCCAGCATGGCCCCGCTGCCGATATGGCAACCATCCATCGCCACCGCCCCCATGCCGACAAAGGCCCGGTCATCCAGCGTGCAGCCATGCACCACCGCCATATGGCCGATCACGCAATCATCGCCGATGATGGTCGGCCAACCATCGGTGTCCGGCCGCGGGCCTTCGACATGGAACACGCTGCCATCCTGCACATTGGATCGCGCACCCACCACGATGCGGTGAATATCCCCCCGAAGCACGCAATTATACCAGACGCTGGCTTCGGCCCCGATGGTGACATCACCGATGATGCGCGCGCCCGGGGCAATGAAGGCCGTTTCATGGATCTGCGGCACCATGCCTTCGAACGGCAGAATGGTCGCCCAGGGGAAACGGTCATTCATGGCTTTCATCCCACTGCTGGCGGGTGATGGAATAGACGATGATCACACCGGTTGCCGGATCGAAATCATCACTGGCAAAATCGAGATCGGGCCGGCGGATCATGCCCAGCCGCTCCATCAGGCCCCAGCTGGCATCATTGCCGTCCACCGTCAGCGCAATCATATGCGGTGCGCCGAAGGTTTCAAATCCCGCCCGCATCGATGCCTGCGCCGCCTCCCGAGCATAACCCCGGCCCCAGGCATCTTCGCGCAGCCGCCAGCCGATTTCAAAATCACCGATCGGTGACCCGGGCTGATTGGCCCGCTTCAGCCCGCAGAAGCCGATCGTTTCACCCTGCAGATGCCCGCCATCCCATTTGCGTTCGACCACCCAGAAGGTGTGGCCATAATCGCGCGCGCGGGCTTCGATCATTTCCCGCTGAGAGGCGCGTTTGGACGCATCCATGATGCCCCCCAGCCAGCGCATCACAGCCGGCGTATTGGTGTGGCGGAAGAAGCTGTCCCAATCCTCTTCACGCCAGTCCCGCAGGATCAGGCGCGGGGTTTCCAGCCGGAAATCAGCCATTCAGCAGCCTGGCGGCCAGCGGCGCATGATAGGTCAGCACACCCGAACAACCGGCCCGCTTGAACGCCATCAGCGTTTCGAGCACCAGCGCTTCCCGATCACCGGCCCCGGCAGCAGCGGCGGCTTCGATCATCGCATATTCGCCGCTCACCTGATAGGCGAACACCGGGACTTCGAAGCGTGCCTTCACCCGGCGGACGATGTCGAGATAGGGCAGTCCCGGCTTCACCATCACGCTGTCCGCGCCTTCGGCGATATCCAGCGCCACTTCGCGCAGCGCTTCCTCGCCATTGGCGGGATCCATCTGATAGCCCTTCTTGTCGCCCTTCAGCAGGCCACGTGATCCCACCGCATCGCGGAAGGGACCATAAAAGGCAGAGGCATATTTGGCGGCATAGCTCATGATCTGGACATTGGCATGGCCATGCTGTTCCAGCGCCTGGCGGATCGCACCGATCCGGCCGTCCATCATGTCCGACGGGGCAACGATATCGGCCCCGGCCTCCGCCTGGACCAGCGCCTGGGCGACCAGCACATCCACCGTCGCATCGTTCAGCACATAGCCGGCATCATCAACCAGCCCGTCCTGCCCATGGGTGGTATAGGGATCCAGCGCGACATCGGTCAGCACGCCGATATCATCGCCGCAGGCATCCCGAATGGCGCGCACGGCGCGGCACATCAGGTTGTCAGGATTGGTGGCTTCGCTGCCCAGATCCGACCGGCGATCAGCCGGGGTGTTGGGAAACAGCGCCAGACAGGGAATACCCAGCGCGACCGCTTCCTTCGCCCGCGCGGCAATGCCATCCAGCGACCAGCGCGAAACCCCCGGCAATGTGCCGATCGGTTCTTCTACACCCGTCCCTTCGGTAACGAACAGCGGCCAGATCAGATCGGCAGGGGTCAGGACATTTTCCCGGTGGAGCGCACGGCTCCATCCGGTGGCACGGGGGCGACGCAGGCGCGTGGCGGGGAATTGACCGGTCATGCAAGACCCCTGCCGCAATTCCCCGCCACGGGCAACGCTCCTAAGCCGCAGCTATCGGACCAGCATCAAAGGGATGCTTTGCTCTTAGCTGTCACTCAACTGCCCGACGGCGCTGGTCAGCCGTTGCAGCGAACTGGTCAGATCCGTCAACGGATCCTGGGTCGCGCGCATTTCAATGCTGCACCACCGGTTGTAGCCGAGGCGGTTCAACACGGTGAGGACTTGTAGAGCCTGTTCCGAATGCGCGGGCGCGGGCGCGAGGGCGGGCTCGCTGAAATGCACATGCCCGATCCGTTCGAAACACGCCTCTGTGATGGCATCAACCCGATCGAAATCACCCTCTGCCAACAGCGCGCCGACGTCAAAATTGAGCACAATGGCCGGATGATCGACCAGCCGAACGAAACGATCGGCCTCTTCCACACGATTGAGGAAATTCGTCCCATACACGGCCGGGTTGGGCTCCACCGCAATATGGGTTCCTGCCTCTGCGGCGGCATCACCCAGGATGCGAAACTGGGCTATGGCGAACTGCCAAGCCTGCTCCACATCCATGCCTTCGGGAATATTTCTTTGCCCGGGCGAGCCAAACACCAGATTTGGAATAGAAAGCCGCCCGGCAAGACCGATAGCCCGGCGCATGGCGGCCATGAACCGGTCAAGCTTCTCCGCCCCTTCAAACAGCGCAACGTCATGCGCCCCGAAAAGCAGGGATTGCATGGAAACCAGGGTCAGGCCGGCTTCCGCGAGCAGGGACATTTCGGCTTCGGCTTCGGCCGGAGAGGGATTGAAAGGATCCCCCCCCCTGGAAAGGAACAGCCCCGGGGCGATTTCCAGACCGGGGATTCCGAAATCCCGCAACAGAGAATAGGCCTGCGTCTTGATTTCAGCAGGCCAGGCGATGTTTGAGACGGCAAGTTTCAACGGCGGAGCCCCATACCAGTCATATATTCGGACAGTTGCGCGATGACCTCTGCCCGGTTCCATCCATAGGGGCCCGCTTTATCCCAGATCTGCCCATGTCCGGTCCGCATATCTTCCGTATGAACGCGCGCTGCCGTGTCCGGCATCGGGTTCCCTGTCAGCGCTTCATAGATGTCCCCTGCCCGAATGGGTTCCGGGGAAAGGTGCAGCACCGGCAGGCCTTGCGCAATACCCAGCTGAATGTCGGTCCAGAGCCGCCCCATATTGTAGAACTGGAACTCACTGTTCGGGTTGGTGAAGTTGATCGCCGAAAACCCGTGATCATTCACGACCTGATCCAGAGCGGATTTTTCTGTCAGTCCGTTAAGCAGGCCACGGTCCAGAACCCAGAAATTCAGATCATCCCGGAAGCTGTAAACAGAAGCCAGGACATCCTGCAATCCAGACGGCACCGCTTCACGCAGCGCGGCCATACGGTCGTCCTTCAGCATGGAAGGAACCGGGTTCAGCATATCAAACAGGAAATTTTTCTTGAGGTTCGGCCCATAAAGCGCCGGCAAACGGACGATCAGGCTCTTTGCAGAACTGTCTGCAACCTGCTCCTCAAGCCAACGACGATTCCGGCCATAGGCAATAGCATCTTCATATGCTGCGGCATCTTCGGACTGCGCCCGAAAGTCTTTCAGAACCGCGATCGTCGAAATCAGCACCACGGTTTTCGCCGTACAGGACGCCAGATGACCAGCGATCACCTCCATACGGGCCCTGTCACGCTCCGCATCCTGGTTGGCCTCCAGCATGGAGCCAGGTGCCGCTGCGCAAACCAGGGTTTCGAAATCGCTTCCGGCAATCTCTGAAATATTCGCCTGATTGAATTCCCGCGCAAATTCATGCTGACTTCGAAGGCAACCCCCAACAAATCCTGTGTAGCCGATCAATCCATTCATATATTTTGCTCCGGAAATATCGTTCTTGTTTGTCGAAAAGCGTCAAAAATGACCACACACCCAAAATAGCACTCTACGGAGAGAATATCTGATCGCGGGGGATATGCTGGGGGTTTCCCGCCTTGGATAGGCCGCCCCTAACTGCAGCACAACCAGATGAGTGCTGCCGATCAGATGTGCAGCCTGCCTCAGCCTCGCCCGCAATCAGGCGCCAGTTCATTGACCGCGCGACCGCCCAAAGATTCCCATCGCACGCTCATGTGCAGAGCAGCAGGCCGGAATATTCAACCATGATCCCTTCATCATCGGGGGTTACAGGGGCAAGCGTCCTGACATCAGTGCTGGGTGGACGGACCAAATGATCGCAAACTTGCTTAGAACGGAGCTTGTCCGATTTGGGATCGTCGCGATCCTTGGTCTTGGGCTCGATTTCTCACTGTCGCTGGGCCTCGCATATCTCGGCGTCCCCCTGACTATAGCGGCCGCGTGCGGCTTTATCGTTGCAGCCGTGGTAAATTACGTAATCCACGAAAATTGGACCTTCGCGACCGGACAGTCTGCGTCTGCTGCGCGGGGCGCCCGCTATCTGCTGGTCCTTGCATGCACCTTTGGGGTGCGTATTGGCGCGGTGGCGGCGCTAGAACACATGATTGCTCCCGCATCCTGGCGCCCTGCGATGTGCCTATTTCTGGCCACGGCAATTTCATTCTGCGTGAATTTCTTGCTCAGCAAATTTCTCGTCTTCACGTCTCCTAATAAGCGGAAAGGCTCGGTTGAGTGATATCCATGAAACGATGCGCTTTCAGAAAGCTGTCCAGTTTCTGAAGATCACCTGCCAGCACGCTGTTGTAGCATATGGCCTCAGCTTCAAAGGCGGGATGACCTGCCCGAATTCAAATGGTTCGCAAATTTTTGCAATGTCGGGGATTTCATACGTGGCACGCGTAATCGATAGGAAATGCAGCCACGGTAAGCGACTGCCCGGATTGGCTGGGCTTCGCGAATGGGAGAAAACACATGACTGACGTCGCTTCAGCGGCCCGTGAAAGGAAGCTGCGTGAAGACGTGGTTGTCTCCGTGTGCTTTTCCGACTTTCCAGCGACAGAACAGTCTTTCGAAGCCCTCCGCCGACTGGCAGCACGCCTGGATGAAACCTATCGGTTCCGCGAGATCATTCTCGTTGCCAGTGAAGACGAACGCGACAGCAATATCTTGTTCGTTGAGCAGGTGCCGGACGTCAGGCTGTTTGTGGTTCGCGCCAGCGTCAGCCACTATGAACGACGCGTGGTGGCCGCAGAGGAAGCCATTGGCGACATCGTGCTGCTCGGCAGTGCGCATGAAATGGACGACCTCGATATGCTTTCGCTGATCGAACAGGCCGAACAAAAGAACGCCCTTGTCCTTTCGTCCCGTTCGGTTCACCCGCCCGTTCGCACAGGCCTGTCCTTCCCAATCATCGCGCTCGGCCGCCTGGCACGCTTCAAGGTTAATCTTAACGATCTGGAATCCATGGCGATTCCTCGTACTCTGCTCAATCAGTTGCTCGCCCATCGAGAACCTCAACTGGCACTGCGCTTCCCCCCGCGCGACCCCCGCCTTCCGATTGCGTTCAACTTTGTCGACGGGAAGCGCGGCACCAAAAACAGGATCTCAAAGTTTCCGTGTCGGGTGCAGTTGCTGCAAAAGCTGCTGGTCTATCTTGCCCCTTCCCTGCTGATGCTTGTTTCGCTGTTTTCTGCCATTCTCGCGGTATTGGGGGCAGGCTATGCCTGTTACATCGTTGGAGCATGGATACTGGTCGAGCACCTTGCCCCCGGCTGGCTGACCACATCCGCCATGTTGAGCCTAACGGCCATGTTCATGGGGATGTCGATGCTCGGCCTCAGTCTGGGCCTCCAACAGCTTCTGCAGCGCGAGCGCCGCTTCAACCCTGAGGCTCTGGCCGAAGAGGTAAACCGTATCGATTTGTTTGGTAAGGTGGCAACGGACCTGAATGTTGAATTGGAACAGGAAACGAACAGAGTTGAAAGATTCAAATAATGAATTCTGTTATTTCCCGAACCGACTATGATTATGTTGTTATCGGAGGTGGCTTCTATGGCTGCTGCCTGGCGCTTTACCTGCGCTCCATCTCTGACCGTGTTCTGATCCTGGAAGCGTCTGATCGCCTCATGACCCGGGCATCACGGGTGAATCAGGCCCGTGTTCACACAGGATTCCATTACCCGCGCTCGGCAGTCACCGCCGTAAAATCGATGGTCTTACACCATCGGTTCATCCAGGATTTTCCGGATGCAGTGGTTGACGGATTTGATATGCTCTACGCCATTGCAAGGCGCAGGAGCAAAGTATCGGCAAAGAAATTTTACCGAATGTTCCGGGATATGGGTGCACCAATCCAGCCATCAACGCCCAATCAGTCAGCGCTGTTTGACAACGGAATGATCGAAGAGGCATTTTCGTGTTTTGAGGCAGCCTTTGATTATTCCGTTCTGGCATCACACATGTCTGAACGTTTGCAAAAGGCCGGGGTAGAGGTTCGGCTCTCCACCGCCCTTGTGCATCTGGCGGATCAGCAGGGCGCCGTGGTCATGGGCCTTTCCGACGGGACTGAAACCACGGGAAAGTTCGCCTTCAATATAACCTATTCTCAAATCAACACCGTTCTTGCCAAGGCCAACCTGCCAAAAGCGGAATTGAAACATGAACTGGTTGAGCTCGCCCTCGTTGAACCCCCGGAAGAGATGCGTGATATCGCAGTTACCGTCATGGACGGCCCCTTCTTTTCATGCATGCCCTACCCATCCGAGGATCTCTATTCGCTAACCCATGTCCGCTATACCCCGCATGAAAGCTGGGTTGACGATGCTTCTTCCCGCAATCCCTATGACTATTTTGCCGGTCGAAATCTTGAAACGCGCTATCTTCACATGGTTCGCGATGCGCAGCGCTATATGCCGTGCCTTTCGCAATGCAGCTATCGAAAGTCCATCTACGACGTGAAAACCGTCCTGGTTAAGAATGAACGAGACGATGGCCGACCAATTCTGTTCCAGAGGAAACCCGGCGACAGCCATGTGATTTCAATTCTGGGAGGAAAGATCGATAACATTTATGATCTTTTTGACCTGGTTCGCACCATTGCACCGGAATTCGTGGCAGCCCATGACAAATTCGTCCTTGGTTGCGAAAAATAATAATTTAATTCTAAATTTTAATTTTTCACATGAAATGTGAACCCGGAGATTTTGATGAAACATCATTCAATTAATTCAATCCGGTTCATAATTCTGGCGATTACTTTAATTCTCTGTGCGATAGTTTCGTTCGTCAAGTTCAACCTCATCATCTCTCACGATAATTTTTCCGACAGGCTGCTAAAAGAATCTCTCACCAGATACGAAAAAATGGGCGACGCCGACATCGGCGGGTTCATGGTGGCCTTCGAAGAAAAAGTACACATTGCGGCTGTCAAGAACGTCTTGGGGGATATGGCAGCACCCCGGGCTGCCTACCCCTATGTTAGCAATTTCAACGGTCAGTATGATGTAGCAAAATCTTTCATCGATCTATTCGGCCTATCCGCAGCGAACGCAGCCCTTGCTTTTTCTGTTCTGAGCGTAATTGGCTTAATCGTCGTCACTTATATCATATATTATGCCGTCAGCAGGGACTTCGGGAAAAGAGCCGGGACATATGTCCTGTTACTTTTCGTCCTTTCTCCGGCCCTATGGCTTCGCTCCTTCTCTACATATTGGGTGATTTTCTTATCTCTTCTGCCATTTGCGCTTAGCCTGTTATTCTATCCGCAGAACAGAACCGGATTCAGGTTCGCCTTGTTGCTGGCCGGTATCTTTGTCGCAATATTTGTGAAGTCGCTGACCGGATATGAATATCTGACCTGTATAACCCTTTCCGCTATGGTCCCCGTATTTTATTACGAAATCCAGCAGGGTGGATACAAATCAGCCCCGATTATAAAATTCATTACCCGTTCATTTCTGATCGGGGTCGCTGCCATAATGGGTTTTGCGCTCGCTGTGTATTTTCATCTGGACAAGATGGCTCATTATTTCGGTAGCTTTGATAAAGCTATAAATGCCATTGAACTCATCGCATCCTATTCGTCCTTTAAGGACAATGCCATCCGCGAAGGAAGTCCCGACACATTATCCTTCATCGCCACATGGGTTAAAACATACCTGCTGTATAACTTTCTCATTACGTCAGCGATATCTGCATGGGCTGCATATTTGCTACTGAAATTTTTCAGATCAACCGATCCCGACAAGATTAAGCCTGCCATCCTGAGCTATCTGCGGAGCCCGATTTTTGGCGCAACTGCTCTTTCATTCCTGGCAACGATTTCCTGGACCGTGCTGATGGTCAAACACGCGACCGTTCATTCCCATATCAACTGGATCCAAGCCTACATGTGCATGCATATTTTCGTCGTGATCAATCTGGCCAATCTGGAAGCTCATCTCTTCCCCAGCCAGAATGGTCAGCCAACAGTTCGCCACTGAAGCGCGCACACCTTCGATCATCATGATGCTGCAAACTTACACCACGATTTACGCCAAACATTCTGCCGACGGATCAAGTTAATGGAAAACCCAATGCCGCGCGCTGTGCCGGACTATCGGATAGACAGCCTCCAACCCAAGCGCGTCCGCTATGCTCTGGTCATCCCTGTGATCAATGAAGGCGAACGCATTCGCAACCAGTTGCTTCGCGTGGCGAACGCCGGGCTTGAGGTCGATGTTATTGTCGCCGACGGCGGATCTACCGATGGTTCGCTTGATTTGGCCTTCCTTCAAACTGCAGGCGTCACGGCCTTGTTGACCAAAACCTCCGCAGGAAAGCTGAGTGCTCAATTGCGCATGGCTTATGCCTGGTGCCTTGATCAGGGTTACGAAGGCATCGTCACCATCGATGGCAACGGAAAAGACAACGTCGAAGCCGTCCGATTGTTCGTCGAGCGTCTGGATGCCGGCTTCGACTATGTCCAGGGGTCCAGATATGCCAAGGGCGGTGTTGCGGAGAATACGCCGCTTGAACGCACCATCGGCAACAGGCTGATCCATGCGCCTTTGCTAAGCTGGGCAGCCGGTTACTGGTTCACGGATACGACCAATGGGTTTCGTGCCTATTCCTCTCGCTATCTCAACGACGGTCGGGTGCAGCCGTTCAGGGATATCTTCGTGAACTATGAACTGCTCTTCTATCTGACGACACGCGCAAGCCAGTTGGGGATGAAAGTCTGCCAGGTTCCGGTTCAGCGCAGTTATCCCCGGGGGGAGCCTGTCCCCACGAAAGTCAGCGGCAATGCCGCCAAGTTCAACATGCTGAGGCAAACATTCGACGTTGCGATCGGCCGTTACCATCCGCCGGAGGTGGAAGGAAAAGGATCGAACGTCATCAAACATTCTCTCCTTGGGATCGGCACTCTCATTGTTGTCGTAGCGGCATTCGCATTCCTTTAAGATTGATTTCCACCGACGAAAGATGGCCCAGTGCCGAACTGGCCGGGGCTTCCCGGGCCAGTTCGGCACCTCTGCAAATGCCCGCTGGCCTCCACCGGCCGGTCATTCATGGATATTGCTAATAAGTGCATGCCGTCAGAACGGCCTAATGCCCATGATCAGCTTCTGCTAAGCGTGCGCCAGGACAATCTGGTGATCTCCTGTCGGCCGTGTGTCGCGGAAATCACCTGTCGAGCTGTTACGCAGCTCACCAGTCAACACACAGGAGCAAACCCATGACAATCAAGGCCTATGGCGCGCATGCCGGGGACCGGCCGCTCGAACCGATCGACATCACCCGGCGCGAAGCCGGGCCGCAGGATGTGCAGATCGACATTGCCTTTTGCGGGGTCTGCCATTCCGATCTGCATCAGGCGCGTGGTGAATGGGCCGGGACCTTGTGGCCCTGTGTGCCCGGGCATGAAATCGTCGGCCGCATTTCGGCTGTTGGTGATCAAGTAACCGGATTGCAGATCGGCGATCTGGTTGGCGTCGGCTGCATTGTCGACAGCTGCCAGCACTGCGCCGAATGCGATGACGGGCTGGAAAACTATTGCGACGGCATGGTCGGCACTTACAATTCGCCCACCGCCGATGCGCCGGGCCACACCCTGGGCGGTTATGCCCAGCAGATCACCGTGCATCAGCGTTATGCCCTGCGCATCACCCATCCCGAAGAACAGCTGGCCGCCGTGGCCCCGCTGCTCTGCGCCGGGATCACCACCTTTTCCCCGCTGCGCCACTGGCAGGCCGGGCCGGGCAAGAAGATCGGCGTGGTCGGCATCGGCGGGCTGGGCCATATGGGCCTGAAGATCGCCCATGCCATGGGTGCGCATGTGGTGGCCTTCACCACATCGGAATCAAAGCGCGATGAAGCCCGTTCGCTAGGCGAAGACGAAGTGGTGGTGTCGCGCAATGCCGAAGAAATGGCCGCCCACGCCGGCAGTTTCGACATGATCCTGAACACCGCGGCAGCCCCGCATGATCTGGATGCCTTCCTCGCCCTGCTGAAGCGTGATGGCACGCTGGTGCTGGTCGGTGCCCCGGCCAGCCCGCATCCGTCGCCCAATGTGTCCAATCTGATCACCCGGCGCCGCGCCATTGCCGGATCGATGATCGGCGGCATTCCCGAAACGCAGGAGATGCTGGATTTCTGCGCGGCCAATAACATCACCGCCGATATCGAGCTGATCCGCGCGGAGGACATCAACCAGGCCTATGAACGCATGCTCAAAGGCGATGTGAAATATCGCTTCGTGATCGACAACGCGTCGCTGGCTGGCTGATTGCTATGGCTGACCGGGTGTGGCGCCCTGCCGCACCCGGTTGGGTCGCGGATGACTCAGCTGGCGGTCTGGCGCCGTTCCAGCCGGTCGATTTCACGCAAAGGTTGCTGATCGGCTGCGGCCGTATCCTGTTCCAGCGTGTTAAGCGCGGCACCCGGCGTGATCCGCTGCAATTGCGCCAGCTGGGAACGGAACGCCGCCAGCTGCGATCCGGACAATTGGGCCCGGGTCACAAATCGCACGCTGGCCGGATTCACCGGCACGCCGTTGCGATACATTTCATAATGCAGATGCGGCCCGGTGGAGAGGCCGGTTGATCCAACATAACCGATCACCTGCCCGCGACGCACGCTCTGCCCGCTGCGCACGGCGATACGGCTCATATGGGCATAGCCGGTTGCCAGCCCGCCGCTGTGGTTCAGCTTGACGAAATTGCCATAGCCGCCGCTGCGCCCGGCAGTTTGCACCACCCCATCGGTCACCGCATAGATCGGGGTGCCATGGCCGGCGCGGAAATCCATGCCACGGTGCATGCGCTTGTACCCGAGGATCGGGTGACGCCGCATGCCGAAATTGGAAGACACCTGGCCCGGCACCGGGGCGATCAGCCCCTGGCGCATCTCGCCCACGCCCGATGCTTCGTAGAAGCGACCGTCCGCGCCCCAGCGCAGCAATTGCTTGCGCGGTTTGCCGTCGCGGGTGAGCCCGGCAAAGAGCAACCGCCCCGCCTCCACTTCACCGGTGGCCGCGCGTTTGTATTCGACGATGATGTCGAATTCGTCGCGGCTGGCGATGCCACTTTCGATATCCATTTCCCCACCGATAGTGCGCAGATATTGCTGCACCGCATTGGCGGGCGCCCCGGCCGCACGGGCGGAGCGATAAAGGCTGGAACCAACCACGCCACGAATACGCAGCGGAGTACTGTCCACCCGGATCGGTTTGGGAATCAGGCGCAACCGGCCATCCTGCCGTTCCACAGCCAGCTGCAGATCGAACCGGGCACGAAAAGACAGCGCATCTAGCGGACGCGGCGCGTCGGGCGCCGGCCGCCGGCCCAGCGTGATGTCCACCTGGGTTCCGGCAGGAATATCCGCCAGGGGAATCGCCCCGGCCACCATGCCGGCAATCTGCCCGGCTTCCGCTTCGCCCACGCCGGCGCGGCGGAGCATGCGGTCAAAACTGTCGCCCCTGGCCAGTGTCGACGCCAGATCGACATTGGGGCGTTCGGGCGCATTGGCCAGTTGCACCACCGCATCGGTGGCGCCCATCCGGCGGCCGCTGTCTGCCCCCAGGGCCAGCGGCATGATCATCTGGCTGCGAAATTCGTCGCGCACGTCCGTATCGAAATGGCTCGCCGGAGCGGCCGCCACGGCGGAGAAATCCGGCCATGCAGCCAGCGCCAGCCCGGACAGGCCGATCAGCGTCGCCGCCCCGCGCAGCCAGCGGCGCGAACCGATGTCCCGCGCCAGATCCGGCGCCAGATCCCAGTTCGCAATGTGGTTGGAAAGCTGACGTTTCCAGCTGGAATAACGATCGGAAAAGCCGTGCGACCGGGCATAATGCACCCGACTGGAATGACGGCTGGAATTTTGCCCACCCATGCCCTGCACCTGCTGCAAACCAGGCGCATCACCGGCCATTGCCGGCCCCGGATGGAGCGGCATCAAGCCGTCAAAAGCCCTGTCCTTGAACAAATACGCTCTCCGTACGGCCGCGCAGCATGCGGGAAACATGGCCGGCGCATGACCGCCACCTATCTTAACCCTGACCAAAGCTGCTAGTCGAATAAAGTAAATTAGCCATTAAGTGCGGTGGAGCGCCAGCGGCAGGCGGCCAGTGGTGGGGAAAAGCCGCACATGGCTTGCAGCCGACTGCCCGCATCGCCACTATGGCGCGGTGAGCTTCTCCCGCGTCTCCCCCACATCCGGCGGCCGCCTGCGGGCAGTGCTCGGCCCGACGAACACCGGCAAAACCCATCTCGCCATTGAACGGCTGTGCGGCCATTCCAGCGGGGCGATCGGCTTTCCGCTGCGGCTGCTGGCGCGCGAAGTCTATGACAAAGTGCGCGCGATCAAGGGCGATTCCCAGGTCGCCCTGATCACCGGCGAAGAACGGATCGAACCGCCCGGCGCGCGCTATTTCCTCTGCACGGCAGAGGCCATGCCGCGCGATGGCGGCGGGCATGCCTTCGTGGCCCTAGATGAAGTGCAGCTTTCCGGCGACCGCGAACGCGGGCACATCTTCACCGACCGGCTGCTTCACGCACGGGGCCGGGATGAAACCATGCTGCTGGGATCGTCCACCATCGAACCGCTGGTCCGGTCCCTGCTGCCCGGCGTGGAAGTGGAAACCAGGCCGCGTTTTTCCACCCTCACCCATGCCGGCATCACCAAGCTGTCGCGCCTGCCGCCGCGCTCTGCCATAGTCGCCTTCTCGGTCGAACAGGTTTACTCGGTCGCTGAAATGCTGCGCCGCTTTCGAGGCGGGGCCGCGGTTGTCATGGGTGCGTTGAGCCCGGAAACCCGCAACAAACAGGTCGAACTGTTCCAGTCGGGAGAGGTGGATTACATCGTCGCCACCGATGCCATCGGCATGGGCCTCAATCTCGATGTCCATCATGTCGCCTTTGCCTCGCTCAGCAAGTTTGACGGCCAGCGGCAGCGGCGACTGACCCCGGCAGAAATGGCGCAGATCGCCGGCCGCGCCGGCCGCCACCATCAGGATGGTACCTTCGGCACGCTGGCGGGCAGCCACGGGCGCGATGCCCCCGGTTTTACCGATGACGAAGTCTTCGCCATTGAGAATCATCGCTTTGCCCCGATGACGAAGCTTTTCTGGCGCGAACCGCAGCCGCGTTTTCACAATCTTTCGGTCCTGATCAGCGATCTGGAACGCCGGCCCGATGTTCCGCAACTGGCCCCTGCCCCCGAAGCGATTGATCTGGCCGTGCTCAAACGACTGGCGGATGATCCAGCCGTGGTCGCCAGCCTGGCCACATCGGGCCAGGTGCGGCGTTTCTGGGAAGCCTGCCAATTGCCCGATTTCCGCCAGCAGGGGGTGGATGCCCACGCCCGCTTTGTCGGGCGTTTGTGGCGCGATCTGCGCGATGGGCAGATCGGTGCAGACTATGTTGCAGCACGGATCGGTGAACTCGGGCGTGTTGACGGGGATATCGACACGTTGCAGGGCCGTATCGCCGCAATCCGCAGCTGGGCCTATATCTGCCAGCGACCGGACTGGGTACTGGCGCGAGACGAAATGGCGGCTCGTGCCCGTTCGGCCGAAGCGCGTCTGTCTGACGCGCTGCACCAGCGGTTGACGGAACGTTTCGTCAATCGCCGGACGGCGGTATTGATGCGCGGACTAGGAAAGGATGCAGGTCTTTTGCGGGTGACATTGGAAGAAAACGACCAGGTGAAGGTTGAAGGCGAAACGATCGGCCGGCTCGACGGCTTCCGTTTTGTTGTCGATCCCACGGCCGGGCACGAAGACCGCAAGCTGATGCTGGCCGCCGCAGAACGGCATCTGCCGCAATTGCTGGCCGACAAGGCCGACGCCCTGTTGCGCAGCGAACTGGGCGAACTGGTGCTGGAAAATGGCGAGTTGCGCCGTGATGGACGCTCCGTCGCCACTCTGGAACGCGGCAAATCCCCCAGCCATCCCCGGCTGGTGCTGGCCAAGGAGCTGGGCGCCCTGGCTGCCCATGACCGGACCCGGCTGACCGAGGCGCTGCAGCTGTGGCTGGACAATGCGCTGAGCCCGCTGGCACCGCTGCGCAAGCTGGAAGAGGCAGCCCGCGATCCCGAAGCCGGAACCGAAGTGCGCGCCCTGTTGCTGACGCTGACCGACCGCAATGGCGATGTGCAGCGCGAATCCGCCGGCCTCGCCCAGATTCCCAAGGACAAACGCCCGCTGCTGCGCCGGCTTGGCGTGACCATCGGCGCACTGGATGTGTTTGTGCCCGCCCTGCTGAAACCCGCCCCGCGCCGGTTGCTGCAGGCGATCGGGGCTGACCGGCGCCAGGTTCGCCCGGCGATGGAGGCCGTGATCGAAGGCAGTCGCCATGTGCCGGCCGGCTATCGCCGTGCTGGTGATCAGGCGATCCGGGTCGACATGGCAGAAAAGCTGTTTCGTGCCGCCCATGAACAGCGCGCCAAGCAGGCGGCGCAGAATCTGGGCTTCACCGTGGACACCGCCCTGCCGACATCCATGGGTCTGCTGCCCGACAGTTTCCAGCGGCTGATGCGCGATGCCGGGTTCCGGCCCGGCCAGATCCGCCCGCTGGCTGATGGCGCCTTCGGCCCGCCTCCCCCGCAACGCTGGAGCTGGCGCCCGCCGCGCAAGGACAAGGCACCGCCCCGGGCGGAACGGACGGTGGCGCCCAGCGAAGGCAATGCCTTTGCGGCGCTCGCCGGCCTGGTGCGCTGACCGGCGCACCAGCCATGCAGGCGTAACGCAATGCGGATTGATCGGCTGCTGTTCTTCCTGCGCTTTGCCAAATCCCGCACGCTGGCCCAGCGGTGGGTGGCAGAAGGTCATATGCGGCTGAACGGCGTGCGCGTGACGAGGCAGGATACGGCGGTTGTGCCCGGCGATGTGCTGACCCTGCCCCTAATGCAAAGCGTCTGTGTGGTAGAAATCCTTTCTTTGCCAGAGCGTCGCGGCCCGGCAGAGGAGGCACGGGCCTGCTATCGTACGCTTGACGCTGGGCAATCTATCGCCATAGCAGGCGCCCACAGCCGCCAGGCAGAAGGAAAGGCGCCCCAATGACCTATGTCGTCACCGACGCATGCATACGATGCAAATACACCGACTGCGTCGAAGTATGTCCGGTTGACTGCTTCTACGAAGGCGAAAACATGCTGGTGATCAATCCCAGCGAGTGCATCGACTGCGGCGTCTGCGAACCGGAATGCCCGGCAGAAGCAATCCTGCCCGATACAGAGGGCGGACTGGAAAAATGGATGGAGCTCAACTCCAAGTTTTCGGCTGAATGGCCGAACATCACGCAGCGCAAGGATGCGCCGCCGGACGCCGACGAATTCAAGGCGATCGAAAACAAGCTGGAAACCTATTTCTCCCCTGAACCGGGCGAAGGCGACTGATTCCGGTCAGCGGCCGCAAGGCCGACCGAACGACCAGAAACCGCGCAATTGCGCGCCGCCAGCCGCGAATCGTCCGGGGCTGGCGGAATTGTTACGAATCTGCTATATAGCCGCCACCTGCCGCCCTTGTTGCGGGTTGCGGGCGAACTAGGAAGGCAGGTCTCTCCGCCAGCAGCGTTACATTCTGGGTCCCATAAGGTCGCCGATGGGTCGTGCGGCCTTGTTGATCTATACGCTTGCTGCAGTCCTGCCGGAAAGAAAGGACTCTCAATGGCTGCAAATGCCCCCGGCTTCGATGTCGGCGATTATGTTGTCTATCCCAAGCATGGTGTAGGTAGAGTCGTAGAGCTGCAGAGCGAGGAAATCGCTGGCATGAAGCTCGAACTTTATGTGCTGCGTTTCGAAAAAGAACGGATGACGCTCCGCGTTCCGGTGAACAAGGTCGAAGCCATCGGCATGCGCAAGCTTTCCAGCGACAAGACGCTGAAGGAAGCCATGGAAACCCTGAAGGGCAAGCCCAAGGTCAAGCGCACCATGTGGTCGCGCCGTGCGCAGGAATATGAAGCGAAGATCAATTCGGGCGATCTGGTATCGATCGCCGAAGTGACCCGCGATCTGTTCCGTCCCGATGATCAGCCGGAACAGAGCTATTCCGAACGGCAGATTTTCGAAGCGGCCTCCAGCCGCCTGGCGCGCGAACTCGCCGCCATGGAAAAGACCGATGAACCGGCCGCGCTGAACAAGATTCTGGATGTGCTGCGCAAGCATGCCCCCCAGTATTACGACAGCACCGAAGACGCATAAGCGCCTTCCCGGCAAATGAAACGGGGCCGTCCTTCGGGGCGGCCCTTTTTCTTTGTGCGACCGATTTTCGGAGTCCCTCCAGCCCCGGCCGGTGAGTTCATCCCGCTCTGCCAACCGCCCATGCTGTCCGACCGGTGCGATTGAAGCGCCACTGCTCATCCTGTATTACTGCATTAATACACAAATGCAGGACAAAACCATGCGACTCGACAATCTTTTCAGGGCCATGGGCCCGATCATCGCCACCGCAGCCGCCGGTATTGCGGGCAATTGCCGCAGCGATCTGAAGCTGGATTTCAATCACGACAAGGCTGTCCCGCTGGGTGAACTCGACACCAGCGCCGGACCGATCGAAGAACTGATTCTGATTGCCCGGGATCAGGTGATCATCACCCAGGGCCCGGAATTCCGGATCACGGTGGATGGCCCGGCCGGGGCGGGTGACCATCTGCGGTTCGCGATCAGCGAAGGAACCCTTTCAATCAGCCGCGTTACGGGCAGCACGGCCGACATCGCCACCATCCGGATCAGCGCCCCGGTGCTGCCCCGCAAGCTGATCCTGGCCGGATCGGGCCATATCACCACCGAATCGCTTGGCGGCCTCGCAGAGGTAACCCTGCCGGGATCAGGGCAGCTGGAGGTTGGCCGGATCGAAACCGAACAGCTGGACGTGACCATTGCCGGCAGCGGACGTTTCAACGGGGCGGGCACAACCGAAAGACTGCAGGTTTCCGTGCTCGGCAGCGGCACTGTCGCACTGGCGGAACTGCAGGCAGCCAAGGCCGATACCACCATTGCCGGATCGGGCGATGTCAGCTTTGCTTCCGATGGTGATGTCGATGCCACCATCATGGGTTCGGGCAATATCACCGTTCATGGCAACGCCCGCTGCCGCATGCATGGCATGGGATCGGGCCGGGTGATCTGCGAAAGGCACTCGTGATAGGCCAAGGCCGATCGGCAATTGTGCCGCACGGCGCAGGAAGGCATAAGGCGCGGCGGAAGGATCTGGTCATGCCGCGCTACCCCATCCTGTTGTCTGCCCTTGCCTGTGCCCTGTTGCTCCCTGGCTGTCTTGCCAAGACGGTGGTTGGCGTTGCCACCGCGCCGGTCAAGATCGCCAGCCGGGGGGTTGATCTGGCCACCACCAGCCAATCGGAAGCCGATGAAAATCGAGGCCGCGAACTTCGCCGGCGGGAAGAACGCTATGGCGAGCTTCAACGCGAATATGCGCGCCAGAATCAGCGCTGCGAACAGGGCCGCGCCGACGCCTGTGACAAGGCGCGGGAAGCCTATGGCGAAATGGAAGCGCTGCGCCCCAGCATCCCGGTCGAACCGGCCCGCCGGTAAACCTCAGACGGCCGCGCGGCGCAGGCGATCATTGATTGCCGCGCCGATGCCGTGCTCCGGAATCGCGGCAATCGCGATGCGCGGAAACGGCGATGCTGCTGCCTCATGCAAACACGCGTAAAGACGCGCGGCGGCTTCGGCCAGATCGCCGGCTGCAGACAGATTGCTGTGGCCGCTCATCGGCCCGAAACCAATCAGGAATTCGTCACCTTGCGCGGCATCAGCAAACAGCCGGACCGGCTTGCCCGGGGCATAATGGCTGGCCAGCTGCCCCGGTGCCTCAATCCCGGCAGCCTCGGCACGCGGCGTTTCTGGGCCCAGCAGCTGCGCCAGTGCCTCGGCCGGGATCGGGCCGGGCCGCAGCACCGTCCAGCCCGCATCGGGCCGCAGGGCGACGATGGTCGATTCGACCCCCTGGGCGCATTCTCCGCCATCCAGGATCGCCCCAAAACCTTCCGGCAGGGAAGCGGCCACATGCCCGGCGGCTGTCGGGCTGATCGCACCGCTGCGATTGGCCGATGGGGCGGCCAGCGGCACGCCGGTCTGTTCCAGCAGAGCCCGCATCACCGGATGGGCGGGCATGCGCAGGGCGATGGTCGGCAGGCCAGCTGTCACCGCCGGCGCCACCGGGCAATCGGGTGTTCGCGGCAACACCAGCGTGAGTGGCCCGGGCCAGAAATGCCGCGCCAGCAGCTGCGCACGATCATCGAACTGCGCCAGCTGCTCTGCCACCGCCATCGATGGCACATGCACGATCAGCGGGTTGAAATCGGGCCGGCCCTTGGCGCGATAGATCGACGCGACCGCCGCCTCGCTATCGGCCCGTGCGGCCAGGCCATAAACGGTCTCTGTCGGCACCGCGACAAGGCCCCCGGCCCGTAGCTGATCCGCCGCTTGCGCTATCCCCGCCGTGTCAGGGGCAATCCATTCGGTTCGCTGCTTGCCGGTCATCGTGGGGCGCTATAGTCCAGCCGGTCATGAATGACCAAGCTGATCGCTCGCTGATAATCCTCGAACGCATCGCCAGTGCCCTTGAACGCCTGGCGCCCCCTGCCCCGGATCAGGCAGACTGGCTGGCCGCGCCGGCCTATGTCTGGTCCGAACGCGGCGCGCGCCCGGTGCTGGATTTCGATTCCCAGCCGCTGCGCCTGTTGCAGGGCATCGAACGGCAGAAAGAAGCCGTGGCCGACAATGTCGAACGGCTCGCTGCCGGTCACGCCGCGCATGACATGCTGCTGTGGGGCGCGCGCGGTACCGGCAAATCAGCGCTGGTCCGTTCCGCCGTCCGTGCAGCCCAGCAGGACGATGCCGGCCGGATCGCGCTGGTGCAGGTCGGCACGGACGCGTTGTCGTCGCTGTCGGGGCTGTTCGGGGCGCTGGCGGGGGTTTCGCGCAGCTTCCTGGTGTTCATAGACGATCTGGGCTTTGCCGAAGGGGACAGTGTCGGCCCGCGCCATCTGCGCAGCTGGCTGGAAGGCGGGGTGGAAGCCCGCCCGGCCAATGTCCGCCTGGCCGTCACCTCCAACCGCCGCGCGATCGTGTCGCGGCACATGGCCGAACAGGATGACCCGATCAATCCGCGCGACGCACAGGATGATCAGCTTGCCCTGGCCGATCGGTTCGGCCTTTCGCTGGGCTTCCACGCGGTATCACAAGATGATTATCTGGCCATGTTGCATGGCTATGCCGCCGAATATGGCCTGACGCTGGATGAGCATGACGCGCTGGAATGGGCCAAGCGCCGCGGCGCCCGTTCGGGCCGTGTGGCGCGCCATTATGTCACCGAGCTGGCCGGGCGCGCATCCCGGGCCATCTGAAACAGAGGCCCGGGACAGGTGTTCTTACAGCGCCCCGGGCTGAATGTCCTTGGGCGGATTGGTGAAGGCATCGGCCGGGCTGCCCCGCAGTTCGCGCACCGGCGGCAGCGACGTTCCCGTGATCCGCTGCTGCGCGCCCGCAGGGCTCGCCCCCGGTGCCGTCACGCGCCAGATCACCCCGGCGGTATCATCGCTGACGAGCAGCGCCCCCGTCCGGTCCCAGGTTACCCAGGTCGGCCGGCCATGCGTCTCGCTATCGCTGGCGAGGAAGCCGTTCAGCACATTGACCGGCTTGCCCACCGGATTGCCGCGCTCATCAAACTTCACGAACACCACGTCATAACCGGCCAGCGGCTTGCGATTCCATGATCCGTGGCGGGCGATGAAGGCGCCATGGCCGAAGCTGTCGCCCATCATTGATCCTTCGCGAGTGAAGGTCAGCCCCAGTGCCGCCACATGCGGGCCCAGCGCGAATTCCGGCTTGCGGGTATATTCGGTCAGGAAATTGGGGATCGGCGCCTCGACCCGGTCATCGAAGATGTTCTTCCAGTAAACCCAGGGCCAGCCATAGTTCACGCCCACCGGCACATTGGTCAAATAATCGGGCACCAGATCGGAACCGAGCATGTCGCGTTCATTGACCGTGGTCCACAATTCACCGGTCCAGGGGTTCCAGGCCAGGCCATTGGGATTGCGCAGGCCGGCACCATAAAGCCGCGAACTGCCGTTGGTCAGATCCAGTTCGTGAATCGCCGCACGGCCTTCTTCCGCCGCCATGCCACCTTCGGCAATGTTGGAGGCGGAACCGACCGCAACATAGAGCCGCGTGCCATCATCGCTGATGATCAGATTGCGCATCCAGTGGTTTCCGGCCGCCGGCAGATCCATCAGCTTGGTCGGCTGCCCGTCAATCTTGGTCGCCCCTTCGGCATAATCGAACCGCAGCACGGCGTTGTGATTGGCCACATAGAGCTTGCCATCGTGCCAGCCAATACCGGAAGGCGACACCAGATCCTCGCGCAGCACATGGGTCTGTTCGGCAATGCCATCGCCATCACCATCGCGCAGCAGCACCAGCTTGTTGGCGGAAGGATCGGCCGCACCGGCCCGGCTGAACAGGATCCCGGCCACGAAATTGGTGATGCCGCCCCCGGCCACGACGCGTGCGGGTGCGTTGGTTAGCGCCACGATCACATCGCCATTGGGCATGGTGTACATGGTGCGCGGATGGGCCAGCCCGCTGGCGAAGCGATTGACCGCCAATCCCTGGGCCGGGGTCGGCGCCTGGCCTTCGGCCCAGCCGATCGGCTTCAGCACCCCCACGGTGGGGATGACCTGCGGGTCGGGTTCGGCCAGCACCGGATCGGTCCCCGTCACATCTTCCAGCGGCAGCCCGGCGGGATCCCCGCGCAGCACCCACCAGATCGCCACAGCGATGACCAGAACGACGACCAGCAGGCCGATACCGATTTTGCGAAGCATGCTCATGGCGGGGGAGAGTAATGCACGCACGCACCGGCCGCAATTCCGCTCCGCCGCTAATCGCGATAGAGAGCAGAAATGTTCGATCTCACCCCCGACCTCACCCTCCCCAAACCCGATCTCTATGCTGATCTCGCCTCTGCTGCAGAGGGGCTGACGCTGGGCGAAAGCGATGGCGTGGCCAATATGGCCAATATCGCCGCGCTGATCTGGCAATGGGTGCCTGATCTCAACTGGGCCGGTTTTTACCGCCTGCTGGGTGACGAGCTGGTGCTCGGCCCCTTCTGCGGCAAGCCGGCCTGCATCCGGATTGCCTTGGGCAAGGGCGTCTGCGGCACGGCCGCCGCCAGCGCGGCCAGCGTGCTGGTGCCCGATGTCCATGCCTTCCCCGGCCATATCGCCTGCGATGCGGCCAGCGCGTCGGAACTGGTGGTGCCGGTCATCCGTGATGGCCAGGTGATCGCCGTGATCGATCTCGACAGCCCGCTGACCGGGCGGTTCGATGCTCAGGATCAGACCGGGGTGGAACTGCTGGCAAGGCGTATCGCCGACCGTATCTGAAGCCCCGGCTGACCAGTCGGGAACGCACCGTTTCGGGACGGGGGCAAAGCCGGCTTTGCATGACGTCATGACGTCATACTAGATAATGGGTTATGAGGCGGCGGGGCGCACCCTGTCCGATGTGCCTGAGGAACCCAGTTGATGACCACTCGATCCGTTTCGCTGCTCGCCGCCGCATCGCTGCTGCTGGTGGCTGCGCCGGCCCTGGCCAATGGCCGTGGCCCCATGCCCGCCCCCACCCCGCCGGAAACCACCGAAGGCGAATGGGTTGGGGAATGGAATGGCAGCTGGGGCCGGGATGACGCCTATCGCGGTGTCTGGACCGGCACCTATGTCGGCGCCGATGGCCAGGAATATGACGCGGAATATCGCGGCACCTTCCATGGCGGGGGCCGCTTTGTTTCCGAAGACGGCCAGCGTGAACTCTATCGCGACGGCGGCCGGCGCTGGCGCGAGCGGTCCGGCCACGATGGCTATCGCCGCGACAACGGTCCGCACGGCCGTTTTGCCTATTCGCAGGAAGACCGCGCTGACTGGCTGGATGCCTGCCGCGCCAATTATGCCGATGATCGTCGCCGCAATGGCGGCGTGATCGGCGGCGTCGTGGGTGCCGTGGCCGGCGGCGTTATTGGCAATCGCATCGGCGGACGCGGCAATCGTCTGCCCGGCACGCTGATCGGTGCGGGCGTAGGCGGTGTCGCCGGCGCTGTCGCGGGTGACGCGATCGATCGCGGTGGCCGCCGCCGCGACGAAGAACGCCGCTATGACCAATGCGAAGACTATCTCGCCCGCTACGAACAGGGCGGATATGGCCAATATGGTTATGGCTATGGTTATCCGGTGATGATGGTGCCGGTGCCGATCACCACCACCTACCGCTATTCCGCGCCGCGCGAATATACGGTGGAGGAAGTGGAAATCATCGAGGAACAGATCGTGGAAGAACGGCCGGTGGCCCGCCCTGCTCCACGCCGTGCAGCCCCGCGCCGCGCCGCGCCGGACAAGCGTGTTCCGATCAAACGCGAACCGATTGGCTGACAATCGCAAAACACCAAATGAAAAGGGGCTGATCTACCGTGCAGATCAGCCCCTTTTCATATCAATTTCAGGGTTTTAAATGTCGCCGCCGGTCAGCCGCTGGCAAATCAGATCCAGCTGATCAAGCGTGCGGTACCGGATCGTGACCGATCCCTGCCTGGGATCTTCATCGGTGGTGATCCGCACCGGCAGCCCCAGAAACTCTTCCAGATGGTTTTCAACCGCTGCGATATCGGCATCCTGCGCCGTGGTGCGCGCCGGACGCGCCTGACGCCGTTCACCGCCGCCTTCATTTCCTTTGCGCCGCGCCAGCTTCTCGACATCGCGAACCGTCAGCTTTTGGACAATCGCCCGCTCTGCCAGCTCTTCGGCCTGTTCATGGCCGATCAGCGCGCGGGCATGGCCCATGTCCAGCCGCCCCTGCTCGACATGGTCAAGCACCACCGCCGGCAGACTCAATAACCGCTGGAGATTGGCCACATGGCTGCGGGATTTCTCCACCAGCCGGGCAATCTCTGCCTGAGTCATATCCTCGAATTCGGCGAGCCGCTGATAAGCGCGCGCCTCTTCCACCGGATTCAGATCTTCGCGCTGGATGTTTTCGATCAGCGCCAGCGCCATCACATCGCGATCGGCCAGATCACGGATCAGCGCGGGGATTTCATGCAGCCGCGCCTTTTGCGCCGCCCGCCAGCGCCGTTCACCGGCAACCAGCTGATACCGTCCCCCGGCAATCGGGCGAACGATCACCGGCTGAATCACGCCCCTGGTGGCGATTGATGCCGCCAGCTCGTTCAGCGCTTCTTCGTCAAAATGCCGCCGCGGCTGATCGGGATGCGGCTCGATCGATGCGACCGGCAGATTGGCCAGCCCGTCACCGGGCCGCACCACCACCTCACCCCCATCGGATTCGCCATCTGTATCCGCCCCGCTGCGTGCCAGCGGTTCTTCACGGCGAACTTCGCCCAGCAATGCCCCCAGGCCCCTGCCCAGCTTGCGCCGAGCCGGTGCAGCCGCCGATGTTTTGGCGGCGGGATCGATTGCGGCGGTTTCGTCGCTGCTCATGCGGCTTTCCTTTTCTGCGGCAGGCGGCCGATCAATTCACGTGCCAGCGACATATAGGCTTTGCTGCCCGCACAGGCGTGATCATAGACCAGCGCCGGCAAGCCATGGCTGGGGGCTTCTGACAAACGGACATTGCGCGGAATCACCGATTCGAACACCAGCTTGCCCAGACATTCCCGCACATCTTCGGCCACCTGGTCTGTCAGTCGGTTGCGCCGATCGAACATAGTCAGCACCACACCGATGATTCCCAGGTCGGCATTGAAACGCTGCTGCACCTGCTCAACCGTCTGCAGCAGCTGGCTGAGCCCTTCCAGCGCGAAGAATTCGCACTGCAGCGGAACCAGCAACGTATCAGCCGCGCTCAATGCGTTGAGGGTCAGCAAGCCCAGGGACGGCGGGCAATCGATGAAGCACACATCATGCCCATCATGGCCGGCCAGCGCGGCATCGAGCAGCGATGTACGCTTGTCGCGCATCACCAGCTCAACCTCCGCCCCGCTCAGATCCACCGTCGCCGGCAGCACATCCAGACCGGGAATGGAGGTGGGCACAATACAGTCAGCGACTGCCGCGCCATCCACCAGCACATCATAGGTGGACATGTCGCGCAGCGCCGATCCAATGCCCAGACCGGTGGAGGCATTGCCCTGCGGATCGAGATCGATCAGCAGAGTCTTCCAGCCTGATGCGGCCATGGCGGTGGCGATATTGATGGCAGAGGTGGTCTTGCCCACCCCACCCTTCTGATTCGCGATGGCAATCCGGATCATGATTTTACGGAGCCCCCTTGCCGACAAGAATACCGGCCTGCGGATCGGTTTTGGATTGTTCCACGTGGAACATCGCTTGAATGGTCGCAGGCTGCTCTACCAATTCTTGCGCTGCCTTCCGCCCTTTGGGCAACAGCCAATAGCTATCGCATGTGGAAAAGCGCGCAGATAACCGCAACAACTTCTCCAACGGGGCAAAGGCGCGCGCAGAGATCACACCGGCCGGGAAGGATGCCACATCCTCCAGCCGCGATCCTTCCACCCGACATTGAGTCAGGCCCAGTTCCTTGATCACCGATTCCAGCCACTCGACCCGGCGCTTGCGCGATTCGACCAGGACCACTTCGCGGTCTGGCAGTGCCGCTGCAATCGCCAGGCCGGGGAATCCGGCGCCGGTTCCCAGATCAATCCAGGGGCCTGTTTCACGTGGAACAAGCTCGATCAGCTGCAGCGAGTCGGCAATATGCCGCTGCCAGGCCAGCGCCAGAGTCGCGTCTGAAACGAGATTCTGGCGGTCATTTTCGGCGATCAGCATCTCCACGAAACGGGCCAGCGCTGCCATCCGATCGGCATCGACCAGCTTGGCGCAATACTCCCGGGCCTGTTCTTCCGTCTCGATCATTCGCTGATTACCGTTCCCAAATGCTTTTCTCCTGCCCCATTCCCGGCAAGGACCTGACTCTGATTGCGTCCGCGGGCATGCACCAGCAATGCCGCCAGGGCCGCTGGCGTGATCCCCGGGATTCGTCCGGCATCAGCCAGCGTGGCTGGCTGTGCTGATAGCAGCCGTTCGGTCATTTCACGTGACAGACCGGGCACCTCCGCAAAGGGATATCCATGGCCAAGGCGCACCGCATCACTGGCGCGCAATTCGCGTAGCTCGCTATCCTGCCGCTGCAGATAGGGCGCATAGAATCCGTCCTCGGCCACTTCGGCCGCCAGTTCGGTGCTCTTGTCCAGATCATCAGGCAACCAAGGCCGCAGCGCTCCCAGCGAAACTTCGGGGAAACGCAGCCAGGAAAACAGGCTCTGCCGCGTGCCATCGGCGCGCACCGCTACCCCCGCCCCGGCCAGATCATTGGCGGACACGGGCTGTGCCAGCGCCTGATCCCAGCGATCGCGTTCCGCCTCCCGCTGTTCGAACCACGCCCGGCGCTCTTCACCCACGCAACCAGCGGCCAGCGCCAGCGGCGTCAGTCGTGTGTCGGCATTGCTGGCGCGGAGGCGCAACCGATACTCGGCCCGGGCTGTCAGCATGCGATAGGGCTCGCTCACCCCATGCAGGGTCAGGTCATCGACCATCACCGCCATATAGCTGTTGCCGCGATCGATCGCGGCCGGATCCCGCTGCAGGGCCGCGCAGGCCGCATTCATCCCGGCGATCAGGCCCTGTGCTGCGGCCTCTTCATAACCGGTGGTTCCATTGATCTGGCCTGCGCAATAAAGGCCCCGGATCGCCTGCAACTGCAGGTCCCGCCCCAGCGCCCGGGGATCGATATGATCATATTCCACCGCATAACCGGGGACGGTGATCTCCACCTGCTCCAGCCCTTCGATCTCCCTCAGGAAGGCCAGTTGCACATCCGCCGGCAGTGAGGTGCTGATCCCATTGGGATAGACGAGCGGCGTATCCAGCCCTTCGGGCTCGAGGAAAATCTGATGCCCATCGCGATCAGCGAACCGATGAATCTTGTCTTCGATCGACGGGCAATAGCGTGGCCCGGTCGCACCGATAGCCCCAGTGAACAGCGGGGACCGATGCAGATTCTGACGGATGATCTCATGCCCCGCCGGATTGGTGCGGGTGATCGCGCAAAACATCTGCGGATTGACCCGTTCCCGGCTGAGCGAGGACATGGTCCAGAAATCCGCGTCAGAAGGCTGTTCCTGCAGCACCGCCCAATTGATCGTCCGCCCGTCCAGACGTGGCGGGGTGCCCGTCTTCAACCGGGCCATCGGCAGATCAGCATCACGGAGCTGGCTCGCCAGGCGAATGGCCGAACTCTCGCCAATCCGCCCACCGGTCAGTCGCTCTTCCCCACGAAACAGGGTGCCGCCCAAGAATGTGCCAGTGCACAGCACGACCGTTGGGGCGGACAGAATGGCACCATCGCCCAGTTCGATACCCGTGACAGAATCTCCTTGCGTAACCAGTGCCACGGCTTCGCCCTGCACCACGGTCAGCTGCGGCAATGCCTCCAGAATCGCCTGAACAGCGGCCTTGAACAGCTTGCGATCAGCCTGGATCCGCGGACCCCAGACGGCACTGCCCTTGGACCGATTGAGCATGCGATAATGGATTGCTGCGGCATCGGCCGCACGCCCGATCAAGCCGTCAAAGGCATCAACCTCTCGCACCAGATGGCCCTTGCCCAATCCGCCGATGGCCGGGTTGCAGCTCATCGCGCCCAGAGTGGATTGATCAAATGTCACCAGTGCGGTGCGTGCGCCCATGCGCGCGGCAACGGCTGCCGCTTCACATCCGGCGTGTCCGCCGCCCACCACCACGACATCAAAATTGCTCATTGGCTGGCCCTAGTGCGATTTCCAATCCGGTGGAAAGACCCGATGGGTCAGAAATCGCGGTAAACAAAATTTAGAGCGATCGTTCCGGCGCAGGCCGAACGAGACCGCTCTAGTCTCCGACAGCAGGAGCGTCAAAGGCCCAATGGATCGCTCTGCAATCCTCCATGCCTCACGCCGCATCCGATCAGTGTTTCACGTGAAACATCACTTGCCGATGCAGAAGCGACCGAACAGTGCATCGAGCACATCCTCCGTTGCGCTCCGCCCGATCAGTCGATCGAACGCCACCCTGCATGACCGCAAAGCTTCGGCCAGCAGCAACAGGTCGCTCTGTTCCCTCGCGGCAGACAGCGCCCGCTCTCCATCGCCCAGCAGATCGCGTTGCCTGCGATTGAGCGCGGCTTCACCTGGCCGTGGCATGGCTGCGGTAGAAAACTGAATCAGATCCCGACGCAGGGCATTCATCCCCTCCCCGGTCACGGCAGACAGCCTGTGCCGCGCGGCCGATTTGGCCGCCACCGCTGTATCATCCGCGCGGGCCTGAATCTCCCAGCAGCCAGTCGGCCCACTGTTCTCATCCCCCAGCCACAGCACCAGATCAGCCCGGGCGATTTCCCGCTCGGCCCGTTCAATCCCGATCGTCTCGATCGCATCGGCACCTTCATCCCGAAGGCCGGCCATATCAATGAAGGTGAAGGCCACCCCGCCGATAGCGACCGACCGCTGCAACACATCCCGGGTGGTGCCGGCAATCGGTGCGGTAATCGCCGCATCGGATTCCACCAGCGCGTTGAACAGCGTCGACTTGCCGGCATTGGGCGGACCGGCCAGTGCCACGCGAAACCCTTCGCGCAGCACTTCGGCTGATGGCGCTGCCAGGGCATGGCGCAGTTCATCAGCCAGCGCTGCAACCTCTGCGGCAAAGCCAGGTGGCACCGCGCTCACATCATCCTCGTCATCGAAATCGAGCACAGCTTCGATCCGCGCTGACAGCACGAGCAATTGATCGCGCCAGCCTTCCACCTTGCGCGATAGCAAACCACCCATCAGATCCATGGCGGCAAGCCGCTGCAATTCGGTTTCCGCGCTCAGCAGATCGGCTAGCCCTTCGGCCTCGGTCAGATCCATCCGGCCATTGGCAAAGGCCCGCCGGGTGAATTCACCCGGCTGCGCAGCACGCAATCCATCCAAGCCGGCCAATGCGCGTTCCACCGCTGCCACCACGGCGCGGCCGCCATGCAGATGCAGTTCGGCCAGATCTTCGCCGGTCACCGTATGGGGTGCAGGAAACCACAGGATCAGGGCTTCATCCAGCAAGGCCCCGCTGCTGTCATGCAAACGCGCCAAGCTGGCGCGGCGCGCCACCGGCAGCCGCCCGGCCAGCGCCGTCAGCGCGTCACCGGCAGCCGGTCCACTGATCCGGACGACAGCGATCCCCGCAGGCGGTGATCCGCTCGAAAGCGCGAAGATCGTATCCATTGTTGCGAAGATCAGCCCTTGGGCTTGGTATCCGAAGGATCAAAGGCCGATGCTTGGCGCGATGCGCTTTCCATCAGGCTCTGGAACATCTTCAGCCCCATCTGCCCCATGGGTGCGAGCTGCTTGGCGTAATTTTCCAGCTGATCCATGCTGGATACGCCGCTCATCGCCTGGGTCATGGCATCCATATAGGCCGCATTGGCCTTCTCCACGTCAGGAAGGCCCATGAAACGCCGGGCTTCTTCCGGCGAGCAATCGATTTCTACATGGACTTTCATGGCGGGGTCTCTCCTCCAGCGTCGACCGCTACCCCATCAATGGTTCGCGGGCACAAGCTGTCTATCTATATGGACCAGCCACCGCCGATTTCCAGCCCGGCAATATCGGGCACCGGCGGATTTGATAAGCAATCGGCCCCGCTCCACCCATCGGGAACGGGGCCGTGCATAGCCATCGCCAGGTGGCGTGAAGCTTACTGATTCATCGTCGCGAAGAAGTCTTCGTTGGTCTTCGAATCCTTCATCTTGTCGAGCAGGAATTCCATCGAATCCACCGTGCCCATCTGCATCAGGATACGGCGAAGCACCCACATCTTGGACAGCTGTTCCTTGGGAACCAGCAGTTCTTCCTTGCGGGTGCCGGACTTGCCGACATCCAGCGCCGGGAAGATGCGCTTGTCCGCAACCTTGCGATCCAGCACGATTTCGGAGTTACCCGTTCCCTTGAATTCTTCGAAGATCACTTCATCCATACGGCTGCCGGTATCGATCAGCGCAGTGGCAATGATCGACAGCGAACCGCCTTCCTCGATATTGCGTGCTGCACCAAAGAAGCGCTTCGGCCGCTGCAACGCATTGGCATCCACACCACCGGTCAGCACCTTGCCCGAAGACGGCACCACGGTGTTGTAGGCGCGGCCCAGGCGGGTGATGGAATCGAGCAGGATGACCACATCCTTCTTGTGCTCGACTAGGCGCTTTGCCTTTTCAATAACCATTTCAGCAACTTGCACGTGCCGGCTCGCCGGTTCGTCAAAGGTGGAGGAAATAACCTCCCCCTTCACGCTGCGCTGCATATCGGTCACTTCTTCCGGCCGTTCATCGACCAGCAGCACCAGCAGGAACACTTCGGGATGGTTGTCGGTGATCGCCTTGGCGATGTTCTGCAACAGCACCGTTTTACCGGTCCGCGGCGGCGCCACGATCAGGGCGCGCTGGCCCTTGCCCTGCGGGCTGATCAGATCGATCACCCGCGCGCTCTTGTCCTTCACCGTCGGGTCAACGGTATCCAGCACCAGGCGTTCTTCCGGGTAAAGCGGGGTCAGGTTGTCGAAATTGGTGCGGTGGCGCACGGCATCGGGATCGTCGTAATTGACCTTCAGCAGCTTGGTCAGCGCGAAGTAACGTTCCCCGTCGCGCGGCGCGCGGATTTCGCCTTCCACCGTGTCACCGGTGCGCAGGCCCCATTTGCGGACCTGGTTGGGCGACACATAGATATCGTCCGGGCCGGCCAGATAATTGGCTTCGGGTGAACGCAGGAAGCCGAAACCATCCTGCAGCACCTCGATCGTGCCGATGCCGAGGATTTCTTCCCCTTCTTCGGCCACTTCCTTCAGAATGCCAAACATCAGATCCTGGCGCCGCATCGTAGATGCGCCTTCCACGCCGAGTTCCTCGGCCATGGACACCAGTTCAGCCGGCGTTCTTTTCTTTAATTCTTTCAAATGCATGTGAAATTTCCAGACAGGTGAGACGCCGGCAGGTCAAAGGGCTTGGAGAAAGCTGACCCGGCTGCGCGAAGAATGGCAGCCTCAGCCGGAGAGGGCGCAAAATATGGCTTTGGCGTGATTGCGTCAATTCGCAATCACGCCAGAAAGTTTCAGCCCGCCGCAGATTCAGAACACCTGCGGATATCGAACAATCCGAATGGGCCCGAGCATCAGACCGAGAGGTCAGAAAGGTCTGGCCACCACCAGGATCACGATCAGCGCAGCGGCCACCCCGGGAACCTCGTTCAGCATGCGCAGGGCCTTGCCTGAAAGGCTGCGTTCGCCACGCGCCAGCTTCTTGGCATAAGACGACAGGAAACCATGATAGCCTGACAGCATCAGCACCAGCAGCAGCTTGGCATGGAACCAGCCTTGGCTGAAGGCTCCGGTAACATGGGCCAGCAGCAGGCCGAGCACCCACACCACGATGATCGATGGCAGCAGGATGATCTTGAGCAGCCGGCGTTCGCGATCGATCCAGATCGCGTTATCCGGGGATTCCGGTGATGTTTCCTGATGATAGACGAACAGCCGGGGCAGCATGAACAGCCCGGCCATCCAGAAAATCACGAAAATGATATGACCGGCCTTCAGCCACACATAGGTCATCGCGAGCACGTCCTGCATGATTGGAAATGTAGTTGTCGCCGGGCCCGGCGTCATCCCCCCTGGCGAACAATCTGAAGCAGGCGTTCGACATGGGGGATCGGGGTTTCCTTGTCGATGCCATGGCCCAGATTGAACACATGCGGCCGGCCGCTGAAGGCAGCGAGAACTTCCCGTGCGTGGGTTTCCAGCGCAGGTCCGCCGGCGAGCAATTGCAGGGGATCCAGATTGCCCTGAACCGGCAAGCCCGCCGGCAGCTCGCGATTGGCCCAGACCGGATCGATGGTTTCATCAACCCCGATCGCGTCGACCCGTGTTTCCCTAGCATAAGCGGGCAGTTTTTCGCCGGCGCCCTTGGGGAAGCCGATAATCGGCGTGTCAGGGTGCAATTCCTGGATCGCATCAACAATCCGCACTGTCGGGGCAATCACCCAACGTTCGAATTCGCGTGGCGCCAGACTGCCTGACCAGCTGTCAAACAGCTGTACCGCTTCGGCGCCGGCCTGAATCTGCCCGGAAAGATAAGTGATCGTGGAATCGATGATTGCATCGATGATCGCCTGCACCGCCGCCGGATCGCGATAGGCCAGGCTTCGCGCCACATGATGATCGCGGCTGCCTTCGCCTGCGATCATGTAGGTGGCGACAGTCCAGGGACTTCCCGCAAAGCCCAGCAAGGTCGTCTCAGGGCCAAGAAGGCTGCGGACCAGGGCGACGGTACGGTAAACAGGATCCAGCCGCTCTGGCACGGCTGTGAGCGCCTCCAGTGCACTGTCTACCAACGGTGGCGAGAGACGAGGTCCTTCTCCAGCAAGAAATTCGAGCTTCTGACCCAGCGCATGCGGGATGACCAGAATATCGGAAAACAGGATCGCGCCATCCATCCCGAACCGGCGGATCGGCTGAATGGTGACCTCTGCTGCAGCTTCGCTGTCGTTGACGAGTTCCAGGAAGCCGCCCTTTTCCGCGCGCAAGGCTCTGTATTCAGGCAAATATCTGCCTGCCTGACGCATCAGCCAGACGGGTTTTTTCGCACTGATCTGGCCACGCAGGGTTTCGAGAAGCAAGCTGGGCATCGAGGGTCCATTCAAAATAATAAGATTATTTTAGATAAGGATTCAGGACTCTGTTGGCCCTGTGGATATTGGGGAAAGCGCGCCCTTGCCCGATTTCTCCCGGGCTGAACAGGCTAACTTGGTCACTCGACTCGTGCTTGCCGGGCGTCAATGAATCATTGTCCCCATTATCCCCAGCCTGTCGATAAGCTTGCCGGGCTGTCGATTTCCCGCTGGGTTGAATCCCGGGAAACGGGGATGAATCCTGTCCCTAAGCTTGTCCCCAGGCCTGTCCCATGGTTTATGCTGGGTTTTATCCACATGGCCGCACTGCATCTCCACCTTCTGTCTGACTCCACCGGCGAAACGCTGGAAATGCTGGCCAAGGCTGCGCTGGCGCAGTTCGATAATGCCGAAGTCATACGGCATTTCTGGCCCATGGTGCGATCGCTCCAGCATCTCGACCGGATCATGGAAGAACTGGCCGCCAATCCCGGCCTGGTGCTCTATACGCTGGTGAACACCGAAACGCGCACTGCGCTCGAAGAACGGTGCCGCCTGCTCGGCCTGCCACATGTGGCAGCGCTTGATGCCGTCACCGCTGCCCTGGAAGACCGGTTGGGTCAGCAGGCCAAGGGGCGACCCGGTAAGCAGCATGCCCTGGATGACGCCTATTTTGCGCGGGTCGATGCGATCCACTTTACCATCGCCCATGATGATGGCCTTGCCTGGGAAGACTGGGAAGAGGCGGATATTGTGCTGGCTGGTGTCTCGCGCAGCTCCAAAACCCCGACCAGCATCTATCTTGCCAATCGCGGTTACAAGGTCGCCAATATCCCGCTGGTGGTGGAAAGCCCGCCGCCGCCATTGCTGTTCGATCTGCGTCGTCCGCTGGTGGTCGGCCTGACCACGGCCCCGCGTCGCCTGATCCAAATCCGCCGCAATCGCTTGTTGTCGCTGAATGAAACCGCCGAAACATCCTATGTCGATGAAGAAAGGGTGGAGCGTGAACTCGCCTTCGCCCGGCGCATGTTTGCCGACAATGGCTGGGCCGTGATCGACGTGACCCGCCGCTCGATCGAGGAAACGGCTGCTGCGGTCATCCGGCTCTACAATGAACGCAAGGCCCAGGGCGGCCCGGCAACCACAGGAATGCGTCCGATATGATTGTGCTCGCCTCTCAAAGCGCATCGCGCAAGGCGATGCTGGCGGCCGCGGGCGTGGCCTTTGATGCGCAGCCCGCCGCGATTGACGAACGCGCGGTGGAAGCCGCTCTGCCGGCGTCCTCGCCCGGCGAAATTGCCGAAGCGCTGGCTGTGGCCAAGGCGCTGGCCGTGCCGGCCAGTGACAATCTGGTGCTGGGCAGCGATTCCCTGGTGGTGTGCAATGGCCGCCGTTTCGACAAACCCGGCAGCCGGGATGAAGCGGCCGAACATCTGCGGTTCTTTTCCGGCCAGGTGATGGAACTGCATTCGGGCGCGGCGCTGGCCCGCGATGGCCGGATTGTCTGGCAGCATCGTGATCAGGCGCTGCTGCATGTCCGGCCGCTCAGCGATGATTTCATCGCTGCCTATCTGGCGGTCGAATGGCCCGAAGTGGGTTATACCGTCGGGGTGTTCCGGATAGAGGCGATGGGCGTGCAATTGTTCGAACGGATCAGCGGGGATCATTTCACCATCCTTGGCATGCCGCTGCTTCCCGTGCTCGGCGCCCTGCGCGATCTGGGGGAACTGCCGTCGTGACCGCAGATTCACCAGCTTCAGCGCGCCCTTATGCAGAGGTGATTGGCGATCCGATCGCCCAGTCCAAATCACCCGCGATCCACAATTTCTGGATCCAAGGTCTCGGCATCGATGCAGACTATCGTCGTTGCCATGTCCGGCCCGATGAACTCGAAGGTTACATCGCCCGCGTGCGGCAGGATCCGCACTGGCGCGGCTGCAATGTCACCATGCCGCACAAGCAGGCGATCCTGCCCCTGCTCGATCGGCTGGACCCACTCGCCGCGCAGATCGGTGCGGTCAACACTGTGGTGCGCGCCGAAGATGGCACGCTGACGGGGTACAACACCGATGCCGGTGGTTTCCTCGAACCGCTCCGGCCTCATCTCGCCACCACCCATCTGTTCCGCATGGCCCGGATCCTGGGCACAGGCGGCGCGGCCCGGGCGACTATCGCCGCGCTGGCGGCCGAAAATGTCGTGATCGTGCTCGCCGGGCGCGATCCGGCCAAGGCCCGCGCCCTGCTGGATGAACTCGATCCCACCGGCGAACATCATGCCGTCGATATCGCTCACTTTGCGGACCCGACCGATTTCGCCTTCGACGATCGCCAGGGTTGTTTCGACGTTATCGTCAACGCCAGTCCGCTCGGCATGGCCGGCCAGCCCCCGCTGGCTTTCGACCTCAGCCATGCTCCGCCCGGCAGCATCGTGTACGACATTGTCACCCATCCGCTCGACACGCCGCTGCTGCAGCAGGCCCGGGCTGCCGGGCTTCCGACCGTTGACGGCCTGTCCATGCTGATCGGCCAGGCGGCGGAAGCTTTCGAACGCTTCTTCGGCCAGGCGCCGCTGCGCGAGGATGGCGACCGGACGCTGCGCGGCCTGTTGACCGCGTGAATCAGGCCGCGCGTCCCGGTTTAATTCTGGGCCTGACCGGATCGATCGGAATGGGCAAATCCACCGTGGCCGGGATGTTCGCCCGGCTGGGTGTTCCGGTTTTTGATGCCGATGCAGAGGTCCGCCGCATGCAGGGACCGGGCGGGGAATTGCTGCCGGCCATTGCGGCCGCCTTTCCTGGCACAGTGAGCGCACAAGGGCTGGATCGCGCGGCGCTGGGTGCGCTGGTGTTCGGCGATGCGGCGGCGCTGGCCCGGCTGGAAGCGATCGTGCATCCGGCGGTCGCGGCCGTGCGCGGCCGATTTCTGGCCGATCATGCTGATCAGCCACTGGTGGTGCTCGATATCCCCCTGCTGTTTGAGAAAGGCGGCGCGGAACTGGTGGATGCCATTGCGGTGGTGTCCGCCCCGGCCGAAATTCAGCGCGAACGCGTGCTCGCCCGCCCGGGCATGACCGAGCAGCGTCTGGCAGAGGTGCTGGCGCTGCAGATGCCCGATGCGGAAAAGCGCCGCAGGGCCGATCACATCATCGACACCGGGCAATCGCTGGCGGCGACCGAAGCCAGTGTGCAGGAACTGGTGGCAAAGCTGGCCAGGTAACAGAAAATTCTGCCACGACATGCTCTTGTCATCTGGCGGACAAGGCAGGATATTGGCGGCATGCGCGAAATCGTGTTCGATACCGAAACCACAGGCCTTGATCCGGCAAGTGGTGATCGCATGGTGGAAATCGGTTGCATCGAACTGGTCAACCGCATCCCCACCGGCAACAGCTTTCACGCCTATTTCAATCCGCAGCGGACCATGCCGTTCGAAGCAGAACGGGTGCATGGGCTGGGTGATGCCTTTCTGGCGGACAAGCCGCTGTTTTCCGCCAGGGCGGAAGAACTGATCGCCTTTCTGGGTGATGCGCCGCTGGTGGCGCACAACGCGCAGTTCGACTTCGGCTTCCTCAATCACGAACTGGAAGCCTGCGGGCACCAGGCGATTGGCCTGGACCGGATGATCGACACGCTGGTGCTGGCGCGCCGGCGCCATCCTGGCGCCAAGCATTCGCTCGATGCCTTGTGTTCACGCTATGGAGTCGATCGCAGCCATCGTGTGCTCCATGGCGCCTTGCTGGACGCTGAGCTGCTGGCGCAGGTCTATGTCGAACTGACCGGCGGGCGGCAGATTGGCTTCTCGCTCGGCGCCGATGCGGCGGCACAGGCTGGCAATCAGAATATCGAAGCGGAAGTGCAGCTGGTCGTTGCCAGCAACAAGACTTTTCGTGCGCCGCGGCCGCATCAGGCCAGTGAAGCGGAAATTTTGCGGCACAAAAGCTTTGTCGATACGTTGAATTCCCCACTCTGGAATAACTGACTTTGTAGATGAATTTACGCTAGACCAGAGATCCAAAACCAAAAAATGGGAGCATTGCTCATGGACATTCGCGTTTCCGGCCATCAGGTGGACACCGGCTCGGCACTGCAACAGCATGCCACAGACCGCATCACCGGAATTTGCGATAAATATTTCAGCCGAGCGTTGTCCTCCGCCATTACCTTCGGCAAGGCGCCGGCCAACGCATTCGCCTGCGATATTGTTTTGCACGTCAATCAGGGGCTGATCCTCAAGAGCAGCGGGCAGGCACAGGATGTGCACGTTGCTTTCGATCAGGCGGCCGACAAGGTTGAAAAGCAGCTGCGCCGGTACAAGCGCCGGCTGACCGATCGCCACACCCACGCAAGCCACGCGGCGCAGGTGGAAGATGCCGCCTATACCGTTTTCGCGATCGAAGAGCCTGAGGAAGAGGTGGTGGAAGATGCACCGCCGGTGATCGCCGAAACCCGCATTGACGTGCCTGAAGCAAGCGTGGCGGACGCGGTGATGCTGCTGGATTTGCGGCATACCAACGCCCTGTTTTTCAAAAATGCTGGCACCGGACGGCACAATATGGTCTATCGCCGGGATGACGGGATGATCGGCTGGGTCGAACCGCACTGATAGCAAGGCAGGCGATGCATCGTTGACGGCATTGCTTGCTGACTGGATGGGCCGGTGACTTCGGTTGCTGGCCCTCCCCGGCCAGACCCTAACCTAGAGTTCGAAATTTCAGAAAATGAGCCCTCTATTCTCGATCAAGCCGGAGGCGGTGATTATCGCCGATGCCGGCGATAAACCCACCATACTCAAGAACTTGAGCGAAATCTTCGCCCGGAGTTGGGAGATCGATGCCGCCGCTGTTCTGGAACGGCTGGAAGAACGGGAAAATCTGGGCAGCACGGGTTTTGGTCGCGGTGTCGCCATCCCTCATGCCCGCTTTCCGGGGCTCGCCCGACCGGTGACCGCGCTGATGAAGCTGCGCCATCCGGTTCATTTTGATGCTGCCGATGGCATGCCGGTGGAACTGGTGTTTGGCCTGCTTTCGCCGGAAAACAGCGGCGCGACCCATCTGCACGCGCTGGCGGCGATATCCCGCCTGGTGCGTGATGAAAAAGTGCGCGACGCGCTGGTGGAAGCGCCTGACGCGGAAGCCCTGTTCGGATTGCTGACCAATGTTACGGACCGCGACGCCGCCTGACGGCGGTGACAGGCAGGATCGGACGTCGTGATGCCCGGCGATATGGCGCAACAGCCTGAAAGCGGCGCAGCGCTGCATTTTCGCGCGCTGGAAGCGCTCTATGCATCAGCGCCGATCAACGGCTTGTTTGATTCCCAGCTGGAAGTGGTCGGGGAAGGACATGCCCGGATTCGCTTCACCATCAGCCCGCAGATGTTCCATGCCGCCCATGCGGCGCATGGGACGATCTATTTCAAGATGCTGGATGATGCGGCCTTTTATGCAGCCAATTCGCTGGTGACGGATCGATTCCTGCTGACCACCGCCTTCAACCTGCATTTCACCAAGCCCGCGCGCGGCGGCACGGTGATCGCCGAAGGGCGATGGATCAGCGGCAAGCGACGGGTGTTTGTCGCCGAAGCCCATCTGACCGATGAAGATGGCGATGAAATTGGCCGTGGCACCGGGACATTCATGCGATCGCACATCGCCCTGTCCAGCCTGCCCGGTTACCGAATCCGCAGCTGAAGGGATCCGAGTCGGTGGACGCGCGACTGCCCGCCCATATCGAAGCCAGCGGCCTGCTGCGTGCGGTGGAGGCCGCCGGCGGCTTTGCCAGCGTTATCGCAAGAGGTGAACGCGACGCGGGCACATTGCTTGTCATTTGTTGCGAGAAAGGCGCCCAAGCGCGCCTATATGAACGCATGCCGCAAAGGGATGGAACCAGGGCATGGAGCCAGGTTCGGGTGCAAGACCCAGAAAATCCAAGGGATTTTTGGGATTATTGCGACCGGCGGCGTGATCAGGACCGCGATGTCTGGATCCTGGAACTGGATATCGCCAATGCGGAACGATTCATCGGTTTGCCGGGAACCCCTGATTGACTTGTTACATGTTATAGCTATTTGGCGGCTGTCTCCAGTAGCGCAGGCGGGACCGCATAATGGCATTTCTGCCATGGCGGGGGTCGCGCAGACGGGGGGTGGCCGGCAGGCCAAGCGTTAGGTCACAGGGCGAACCGCCCGTTCTGCACAGCAGAGGTGACCACCAGCCTGCGACGGGGCGCCAACCGCCTTGAGTTAACTTTGTAATGATATTTTTTCGACGGGCCGCGATTGGCGCGACGGCCCTTATTTCCCTGCTCGCCCTCGCCGGTGGTGCAGGTGCGTTTGCCCAGAGCACAGAGCCCGCAATTGCTGCGCCGGCCGTGCCGAGCGACCAGGATCAGGAAACGGTCCGCTTTGTCGCTTCTGAGGTTGTTCAGCCGCTGCCGCAGGATGATGCGGAAGTGCCGGCAGAAACCGACAGCGAAAATTCCGAACTGGACCAGACCGCAGACAGCCTGCGTGAACTCGTCAGTGCCATGCCCGGCACCAGCAATCTGGCCGACGATGTGCAGTGCCTGGCCCAGGCCATTTATTTCGAAGCGCGCGGCGAACCGCTTGATGGTCAGCTCGCCGTGGGCCGTGTGATTATCAACCGCGCAGAATCCGGATTGTTCCCGGCCAATTATTGCGATGTCGTCACGCAGCGTGGACAGTTTTCCTTTGTCCGTAACGGACGGATCCCGGCGCCGAATGAAGCCTCTTCCGCATGGAAGCAGGCCAAGGCCGTTGCCCGTATCGCACATGAAGATCTGTGGGACAGCGAAGTTGATGATGCGCTGTTCTTCCACGCCAAGCGTGTTCGCCCGTCATGGGCATCGCGCAAGATCGCCCGCGCGACCATCGACAGCCACATCTTTTACCGCTGATTTGGGGAACCGCGTTTCGGCGCGGTTCCGGATCGCACCCGGCTGATGGCGGGTGCGGGATCCGCCTATCGCAGTTCGACCCACACCGGGGTGTGATCGCTGGCCTTTTCCCGGCCGCGATATTCCTTGTCGACGCCGGCGGCGATCAGCCGATCGGCGCATTGCGGTGACAGCAGCAGGTGATCGATGCGGAAACCATGGTCACGCTGCCAGCCACCGGCCTGATAATCCCAGAAGGTCCACACCCCGCCGCGGGGGTTCAGCGTGTTGATGGCATCGGTCCAGCCGTCATGCAGCAGCCGGGCATAGGCATCGCGTGATTCCGGCTGCATCAGCGCATCACTGGCCATCGCCTTGGGCGACCAGATGTCCTTGTCTTCCGGAATGACGTTGAAATCGCCGACCACCACGGCCGGGATTTCGGCTGCCAGCAGTTCCTGCATGCGAGCGCGCAGCCGCTTCATCCAGGCCAGCTTGTATTCGAATTTGGGTCCAGGCTGGGGATTGCCATTGGGCAGGTAGATGTTGACCACCCTGACCCCGCCCACATCGGCTTCGATGTAACGGGCGTGGTCATCGTCCGGATCGCCCGGAAGGCCGCGCATCACCTCAACAGGGGTTTCGCCGTCCACCAGGATGGCAACGCCGTTGAAGCTCTTCTGGCCGTGCCAGATCGCCTTGTAACCGATGGCTTCGAAGTCAGCGATCGGGAAGCCTTCGTCCTGGCTCTTGATTTCCTGCAGGCAGGCGACCGTGGGCCGGCGTTCTTCCAGCCATTCGACCAGTCGGGGCAGGCGTGCCTTGACGCCGTTGATGTTGAAGCTTGCTATCCGCACGCGGCGGACTCTTAGATGCCGAAGCTCGATCCGCAACCACAACCAGCGGCTGCGTTCGGATTTTGCACCTTGAAGGCAGCGCCACCCAGCGATTCGACAAAATCGACCACGCTTCCGGCCACCAGATCCAGGCTGATCGGATCAACCACCAGCTTTACCCCGGCGGTTTCGCTGACCAGATCATCCGGTTCCATGCCCGCGGCCAGATCGAATTTGTACTGGAAGCCAGAACAGCCGCCGCCCTCCACCGCAAGGCGAAGGATTGCGGGCTTGGACTGCCGCCGGGCAATCGCATCAATGCGTGCTGCGGCAGCTTCGGTCAGGGTGGGCATGTTTTCGGCCATGGACCCCATGTAGGGTGTCCCTGCCCCACCCTCAAGCGCTGTGAATATAGTCGCGCATCGCCTGCGCTTCGCTTTCGATCAGGGCAATCCGATGGGCGACCAGATCGCCGATTGAAATGAAGCCATGCATCTGGCCGTTTTCGACCACGGGCAGGTGACGGATGCGCCGCCGGGTCATCAGCGACAGGGCCACCAGCACGGTGGTATCCGGCGTGACCGTGATCGGCGGGGTGGTCATGACTTCGCCAATGGCCCGATAAAGCGCGGCATCGCCATCGCGCGCGACGCAATAGGCGAGATCACGTTCGGAAAAGATGCCGCAGACCGCGCCATTGTCGACAACGGGCATGGCACCGATGCGATGTTCGGCCAGCAGGCGGGCGACATCCAGCACGCTGTTCTTGGGCGTGCAGCTGATGACCGGGCGGTCACGATTGGCGAGGATGCGGGCAATCGTCATCATGATTCTCCCAGTAAACGGAACGAATTATGTCACGTTCCAGCCCGGCTGGCCACATCTGCGCTGCGCGATCCGTTGCCAATCGGCGGGCTGCACGGCATGGTCGCCGGCATGGCTGGCCGTTCCCCACTCGATGATCCCAAAGCCGCTGCCCATGCCTGGGGCCGTTATCGGCGGCTGATGCTGCTGATGTTCGGCCTGACCACGCTGGTGGTCGCGCTGGCCCTGTACCTGATGTATCGCGAAGTGGGCATGGTATCGGTGCATTTCTTCATCGCGACCGCCATTGGCATCAGCTTTTCCATGCTGCTGATGTCAGCCCTGATGGGGCTCGTGTTCCTGTCCAGTGGCACAGGGCATGATGAAGCGGTGGCCGAACCCGATGATGACGCGCGAAACTGACGCTGCTTCAGCGGAAGCTTGCGCCGGAGCTTACTGCCCCGCCGGATAGAGCCGGAATTCTTCCACCGGCCTCCCCCCGATCAGATGATCCTGAATGATCTGTTCGAGCACGGGTTCGGTGCAGCTGTGGTACCAGACCTGATCGGGCCAGACGACGGCAATAGGGCCGGCGGTGCAGATCTGCAGGCAATCGGCCTTGGTCCGTTGCACCCCGCCGCTGCCGGTCAGCCCCAGTTCTTTCAGCCGCTTCTTGAGATATTTCCATGCCAGCTCACCGGTTTCCCGGCGGCAGCATTCGCCCTTTTCCGGCAGGGCGCAGAGAAAGATGTGGCGCTGGATCGCATCGCCGCCATTCTTGGCCAGCGCGCGTTGGGCCTTTTCAAGCTCAGCCTGATTGGGGCCAGCGGCAGGAAGATTATGCGCCATAAGCAGCAGGTGGGGGCACTGGCGCGCAAAACAAGCTGACGGAAGCGGTACCCGGCCCGTCAGCCTGGCTGACGATCAGCTCTTCTTCTGGGCGATCCGGGTGATTTCCGCCTTCACCAGCCGTTCGACGATTTCGGGCAGATTCTCATCCAGCCACTGGGCCAGCATCGGCCGGATCATTTCGCGAACCAGCCCTTCCAGCGAGGTTTCGCCAGAACGGACGATCTGCGGCGGCACGCCCGGTTCGGCCAGCATGGCCAGTGCGGCGAGCGAATCACGCATCGAACGGGTGGCGGCATCATTGGTCAGGCCGGCGGTCGGTTCGTCAGCGATGATCGCTTCCTCCTCTTCAAGATCCAGCACTTCGATGGGTTCAACTGCGTCTTCCACAGCATGTGGTTCCGGCGCAGCAACAGGCTGTTCAACCTCTGCAGGTATTTGAGCGGCAAGGAATTGTTCGACCGGGGCACGGCGCTGCCGATCGGCCATGGCCGAATCCCGATTGTCTCGCGCGATCACCTTTTTGATCGAATCGAGGATTTCCTCGACTGACGGTTCGCCATCCTGTCGCATGCTGCCCCTGAACTCCCCGATCCTGTCAGGACCCTTACGGGCCGTGAATTTCACCGTCCTGCGCCGGGATGTCAACGGTTCGTGTCGATTGGGTGGTCGGTGCAGGGTCGCGTGACCAGTCCCAGATGATGTTGCGGACCCGGTTGTAATTGGCTTCCGGGTCATACAGCTGGACATCATCTTCCAGCCCCAGATCGCGCGCTTCGGCCCGGCCCATGGCGGCCAGCAGCGTGAAGCCGGCGACATAGGAATTGCGCCGGGCGGCAACCAGATCGACCTGCGTGCGCAGCAATTCCTGCTGCGCGTTCAGGATTTCCAGGATTGTGCGATTGCCGACCGTGTTTTCCGCGCGCACGCCTTCCAGGCTCAGCTCTGCGGCGCTTACTGCAGACTGGGTGGACGCGATAATGGCGTTTGCGGCCTGCCAGCTGGCGTAGGACGAACGGACCTGGGCCACCGTGTTGCGTTCAGCGACCACAATGTTTTCCAGCGCTACAGCTTCCTGCGCCTGGGCCTGGCGCTGGCGCGCGGCGACGCTGCCGCCCTGGAAGATCGGAATCGTGGCCCGCACGCCGGCCTGCGCCGCCGTGGTGACCTGAACCGCTTCGAAGCCGCTGCCGAGTGATCCCAGCGTGCCCAGATTGTTGTTGTAGCTGCCGCCGCTGAACACCTGCACGGTCGGCAGGCGCCCGGCCCCGGCAATGCGCACGTCGTAACCCGCCGCGGTGGCGCGTTCCTTGGTCGCGATCAGGTCTGGATTGTGATCCAGCGCGAAGCTGACGGCTTCATCAACATCATCGGGCAGGCCGGGCAGGGGCGGCGGCGGTTGCAGTGCATCGGGCGCGCTGCCGACCAGCTGGATATAGCGTTCGCGCGCTGACAGCAGATTGGCCTGGGCCGTGCGCAATTCACCGCGGGCGAGCGCCAGCCGGGATTCAGACTGGGCCACATCGGTGCGGGTCAGATCGCCGATTTCGAACCGGTCGCTGGTGGCCTGCAGATTGACCGACAGCACCTCCACATTGCTGGAGGTCAGGCCGACGATCGCTTCGTTCTGGATCACATCCATGTACGCGGCGACGACCTGGTTGAAGATCGTGCTTTCCGATCCGCGTAGATCCGCCCGCCCGGCGCCCACGCGGGTTTCCGCCGCGCGAATGCCATTGCGCACGCTGCCACCCGAATAGATCGGCACGGTCAGATCCAGCCCGGCGGAAAATGTCCGGTCAGGCGCGATAAAGCTGTTGGAATTCTGCTTGATGAATTCGGTATGCTGGGCCGATGCGCTCAGGTTCGGCAGGGCGCTGGCGCGCTGGATCGGCACATTTTCGTCTGTCGCGCGCAATTGTGCCCGTGCTGCCTGCAGCGTCGGATTGGCCTCATAGGCTTCGGCCAAGGCTTCCTGCAGTGTCTTTGCGGAAGCGGGGGTAACGGCCAGGATCATGGTCCCGGCCAATGCCGCGCCGCTCAGAAGCCGCAGGCGCATGGTCAGAAACTCCACCCCTTCAGCAGGTTGAATTCCGACAACACGGGAACGCCCATTTCAATCACCGGCAGCAGCGACATGACTTCGCCCGCCTTGCGGCCGATGGCGACGCTGGTGATCTGGTTGATCACCAGCCCGGTCACGACACGGCCATTCCTGGCAATCTTGGCCGCCAGCGGGGCCGGCAGATGTTCGACAGCACCATCGATCAGCACCAGCGAATAGCCGGTCGCAGGGGTGTCACCGGCGATCGCCTGTTCCGGGGTCACGACATCGAGCGATCCGACCAGCGGGCGGAGCAGTTCGGCCAGATAGCCACTGCCGCCATCGATAACGAGCGCCTTGTCGCTGATCAGCGGCAGGGCTTCCTGCAGCATGCGGCCATGCACCACCGGTGCGGCCAGCTGGCGATTGGCATCCAGGCTGATCGCGCGGTCGATATAGGCGATGCCGCGCACGGTTTCGGGCACGAATTCCTCACGCGCGACCGCGTTCATCCGCTGAAGGACGAATTCCGCATTGACGCCGCAGGTGCGAAGCTGGCTGTCGATCATGGCCTTGCGGGCGAGTTCGTAAGCGGCGCTTGGCCGTTGCTCCACTGTCGTCACTCTACACTCTCTATGTCGACTAAATCTCTTGCCGCCGGGGGCCGGGCAGCCTTAGGCGGAACGGCCGGTTTGGCCAAGCGCTTTGACCATAGCGTTCAGGCAGGGCAATGCGATTTTGGTTCGACAGGAAGGAGTGCTGGTTCGATGAGCGACATGGTGATCATTCGCGAGGATGATTTGATCGAGAGCGTTGCCGACGCGCTGCAGTTCATTTCCTATTACCATCCGATGGATTTCATCCGCGCGCTGGGCGATGCCTATGAAGCGGAACAGGGCCCTGCGGCCAAGGATGCGATCGCCCAGATCCTGACCAACAGCCGGATGTGCGCCGAAGGCCATCGCCCGCTGTGCCAGGACACCGGCATCGTCAATGTCTTCATCAAATGGGGGCAGGATTGCCGGCTGGAATCGCGGCGCAGCCTGCAGGATGTTGTCGATGACGGCGTACGCCGCGCCTACAACCACCCTGAAAACAAACTGCGCGCATCGATCCTGGCGGATCCGGCCTTCACCCGCCGCAACACCCGCGACAACACCCCCTGCGTGCTGTCGGTGGAAATGGTCCCCGGATCGCATGTGCATGTCGATGTCGCAGCCAAGGGCGGCGGCAGCGAAAACAAGAGCAAGTTCAAGATGATGAACCCCAGCGACAATATTGTCGACTGGGTGCTGGAACAGATTCCGACCATGGGCGCAGGCTGGTGCCCGCCGGGCATGCTGGGCATCGGGATCGGCGGCACGGCCGAACATTGCGTGAAGCTGGCCAAGCAGAGCCTGATGGACCCGATCGACATGGGCCAACTGAAGCAGCGCGGCCCGCAGAATGATATCGAAGCCATGCGGATCGAGATTTTCGACAAGGTCAATGCGCTGGGCATCGGTGCCCAGGGGCTGGGCGGCCTGTCGACCGTGCTGGACGTCAAGATCGTGGACTGGCCCTGCCATGCGGCGGGCAAGCCCGTGGCCATGATCCCCAATTGCGCGGCCACCCGCCATGCGCATTTCACCCTTGATGGATCGGGCCCATCCTATCTGGAAACGCCGAAGCTGGATCAGTGGCCTGATGTGCACTGGAAGCCGGACAGCGCAGCGCGGCGGGTCGATCTGGACACGCTGACCGCTGAAGAGGTGCAGAGCTGGAAGCATGGCGATCGTCTGCTGCTGAATGGCAAGATGCTGACCGGGCGCGATGCCGCGCACAAGCGAATCCAGGACATGCTGGCGAAGGGCGAATCGCTGCCGGTCGATTTCCGTGGTCGCGCGATCTATTACGTCGGCCCGGTCGATCCGGTTCAGGAAGAGGTTGTCGGCCCGGCCGGCCCGACCACGGCCACCCGGATGGACAAGTTCACCGACACCATGCTGGATCTTGGCCTGCTGGCGATGATCGGCAAGGCCGAACGCGGCCAGGCCACGGTGGCGGGCATCGCCAAGCACAAGGTTGCCTATCTGATGGCGACCGGTGGTGCCGCCTATCTGGTGGCGCGCGCGATCAAGGAAGCCAAGGTGGTCGGCTTTGAAGATCTGGGCATGGAAGCAATCTATGAATTCCGGGTCGAAAACATGCCGGTGACCGTTGCCGTCGATAGCGAAGGCAACAATGTCCACACGCTGGCACCGGCCAAATGGCGCGAAAAGATCGCCACCGAAGGTTTGCTGCTCGACGCCTGATCACTGAACCATCCGCCCTTGGTCGATTCAGGCAATCGACCAAGGGACGATTCCCTTCGATTGCCGGGCTGGTACGGGCGGGCCAAAACCCGCTAGAGCACGGCGAATGGATTTTCTCCGTTCGCCAGCCTCCGCTGCCCCGACATCTGTGGCCCATGTTCCGTTCCGCACCGTATTGGCATCGGTGGTCGGGCTGTGGGTTTGCTATTTCTTGCTGACCACCCTGCGGTGGGACATTCAGGAGGTCGGCTTTACGGCTGAAATGCTGTGGCGCCGCGCTGCTGCGACGCTGGCCGGTGTGATGATCACGCTGGGACTGTGGGTGATGCTGCGGCTGTTCGACGGGCGCCCGCTGTGGACCAAGATCGCTGCCGCCCTGCTGCTGTCAGCCCCTGCCGCCGTGCTGATCGCCCAGGCCAATCAGCTGGCCTTTGCCGATATGGCCGATCGCTACATTGAAAAGCTGGTCGAACAGCAGGGTTACAATGCGCGTCGCAGCGAAAGCGGGGAGATATTGATCGAGGTTCCCGGAATCGTGCTGGATGGCGTGGCCGGTGATCAGCCGAATGGCCAGACCGAAGGCGGGGCCGGTGTGCAGTCGGGCAGCCGGACCAGTTCGATCACCTTCAACACCAGTTCGCTGCAGGGATCATCGTGGCAGCAGCTGACCGAAGTCGCCTTTGGCCGCTATTTCATGATGCTGGCCTGGTGCGCGCTCTATCTGGCGCTGGTCACGGGAGAAAAGGCGCGCGCCGCAGAACGACGGGAAGGCGAATTCCGCCGCGCGGCCAAGGCGGCGGAGCTGCGCAGCCTGCGTTACCAGGTCAATCCGCATTTCCTGTTCAACACGCTCAACTCCCTGTCCGCGCTGGTGCTGACGGGGAAGAATCAGGCTGCGGAACGGATGATCCAGACGATCAGCACCTTTTATCGCCGCAGCTTGGCCGATGATCCCACGGCCGATGTGCCGCTGCGCGAAGAATTCGCCGTGCAGAAGCTCTATCTCGACATTGAAGAGGTGCGCTTCCCGCATCGGTTGCGGGCCGAATATCAGCTGCCGGCAGAGCTGGAGAGTTTCCGCGTGCCGGGCATGATCCTGCAACCGCTGGTGGAAAATTCGGTCAAGCATGCGGTGGCCATGTCATCGCAGCAGGTTATCATCACCCTTTCGGCGCGGGAGGAATATGACCGGCTGGTTGTAACTGTGTCCGACAATGGACCTGCCGCGCATGAAGGCGGCAGCGGCCATGCGGGCCATGGCATCGGACTTGCCAATGTGCGCGAAAGGCTGGAGGCGCGTTTCGGCGATGCGGCCAGCGTGGTCTGCGGACCGACGGAGGATGGTTATGCCACGATCCTGCGGCTGCCGATCATCGATCAGAAGGAGGAAGGCTGATGGCAGCTGACGGTGGACCTGCGCTGCGGACGCTGATTGTTGATGATGAACCGCTCGCGATTGAGCGGATGCAGGTGCTGTGTGCGGAAATCGACCAGCTTTCGGTGATCGGCACGGCCAGCGATGGGGAGGCCGCGCTGCGGCTGGCGGAAAAGCTGAAACCCGATCTGCTGTTGCTGGACATGACCATGCCCGGGCTCGATGGATTGTCGGTGGCGCGGCAGCTGGCGCGCCGGGCCAATCCGCCCGCGGTGATCTTTGTTACCGCGCATGAGAATTTTGCGGTTGAGGCCTTCGATCTGGATGCGGTCGATTATGTTCTGAAACCGGTGGCCGCCGAACGGCTGGAACGGGCGGTGGAACGCGCGGTCAGCCGGCGGGAACGCGTGGCGGTGGAACCGGGCAGCGACTGGCTGAACGAATTCTGGGTACCGCACCGGTCTGAATTGCTGCGGATCGAGGCGGCGCAGGTGGAACGGATCGATGCCGAACGCGATTATGTGCGCCTGCATGTGCAGGATCGCAGCTATCTGATGCTGCAGACCATTGCCGGGCTGGAAGCGCGGCTGGACCCGCAGCAGTTCATCCGGATCCACCGTTCCACCATTCTGCGGCGCGATTGCATTCGCGGGCTGCGGCATGAAGGGCTGGGGGTGTGGTCGGTGGAATTCGACAATGGCGATACACTGCGGATCGGCCGGACCTATCTGCGCAAGGTCAAGGGCATGACCGGGCGATAGGGCTTTTGGGCGGCGGGGCTGTTTTCCACGCCGCAGCCTTCCCCAAAAAGAACAGGGCGCCCGGTCAGGGGCGCCCACGTTGAGCATGCGGCAGTGGGCGGGGCGTGTTTCCGCCCCTTTCCTTTTTAACCACCCAGCCGGTTGTTTTCGATGATGGCGGCAATGCGCGGGTTGATGTTGGCGCGGATGTCACGGGTGCAGGCGCGTTCGATATAGGGGTTGTTCAGCTTGCCCTGATCATCGAAGCGGCAGATGCGGCGGATGGCGCCATCGATGCGCTGCTGCAGCACGGCCTGGCCTTCAACGGTGCCGAGGTTGAGATCGGCATGGGATACGCGAACCGATTTTGCGGCAGCGGGGGTTGCGATCATCATGGTCGACAGCAGGGTTGCGGCAATGGCCGGGGCCAGCAGGGTCTTCTTGGTAAACATGGCTAAATCTCCTCCTCCTTGGGTTGCGCCGCGGCTCTGTGGGACTGCATTGAGCCGCGGCGCAGGAGGAGAAGTAGCCCGATTGCAGAACCGCCGCGCGCGGGCTTCGATCGCGGCCGGGTGTCGTTCGACGAAGGAGAGCGGTTCCGGACGAATGGTTGCGACCGCCCGCTGAACAGCGTTTGTCAATCGACGAACATTGCGACATTGTGCGCTGCGATGCCGCTGTTCTTCACCACTCTGCTCGGAATCGGCAATTTTGCGCTGCATAAGGCTGTGCTGGAAAGCCGCCATCCGATGCTGGCCGAAACCCCGTGGTTTTCCGGCCAGCGGGGCGGAACCATCAGCATGGCGGTGGAGTTTCTGGTGCTGGTGGTGGCCTTGTGGCTGGTGGCCGATGGGCAGACCGGCTGGGGCTTTGCCTATCTGGTCTATTCGCTGGCCAATGGGTTCAGCGCCTGGTTGATCCTGTCGAAGCGAGTCTAGCGGGAAGCATGATGGCAATTAGCATGGCGACCGGGCATCAGCCGGTGCCTGATCCCTGGCGGCGGGTCTGGCTGATCAACAATGCGGCCAGCGGCAGCAATGATGCCGCCGCGCTGACCGCGCTGGAACAGAGTTTTCGCGATGCAGGCTTAGCCATCGCCCATCGCACGGTCTTTCCGGCGCAGGAACTGCCGGGTCAGGCTCTGCTGGATGCCGCGCAGATCGATCTGGTGGCAGTGTTTGCCGGCGATGGCACGATCAACCGGCTGGTCACATCGCTCTATGGCTGGGGTGGCGTGGTGCTGGTGCTGCCGGGCGGGACGATGAACCTGCTTTACCACCGGCTGCACGGACAGCGCAGCGTGGATGAGGTGATTCAGGCGGTGGCGGCCGGTGGCGCGGTGCGTGCACGCCCGCAGATCATCCGCTGCCCATCGGGCGATGCGCTGGCCGGGCTGATGGCTGGCCCGGGCACCAGCTGGAACCAGGTGCGTGAAGCGATGCGGGATATCGCACTGGTGGCCATGGCCAACAGTGCCGCCTTTGCCATCAATGAAACATTGAGCGGGGCGCCGATCCGTTGCCAGCAGCCGCAGCTCGGCCGGCAGGATGGTTATCCGCTGATCATGCTGACGCCGGAGGATGGCGGAATGCTGGTCGAAGGATTCTATTCCGATACGCCCGGTGCCTTTCTGGAACAGACCTGGGCCTTGCTGCGGCGCAATTTCCGGGATGGTCCGCGCGAAGAACTGGGGCGGCTGGATCATGTGCAGCTGGCCGGGATCGATCACCGGCCTTTCGGCCTGCTGATAGACGGCGAACCGGCCGAGGCGGCGCAGGACATGGAATTTGCGCTGGTCAGTTGTGAGGTGGATCTGCTGGCAACCAATGGGACCGCCAATGGAGCCAGTATCTGAAATGCTGCTGTATCACCTTTCGGATATTCATTTCGGGCTGGTCGACCAGCAGGCGATCGATTGGGTGAAGCGCGAAATCGCGGTCAAGCAGCCCGATGCGGTGGCGATCACCGGCGATCTGACGATGCGGGCGCGGCACCGCGAATTCGGCGCGGCGATCGACTGGATCAACAGCCTTGCCGCCCCGGTCACGATCGGTGTCGGCAATCATGATCTGCCCTATTTCAATCTGATCGAACGGTTCTTCACCCCCTATAAGCGGTTCCGGGCAATTTCTGACCGGATCGAGCGGGAAATCGACCTGCCCGGCCTGGCGATCGTGCCGCTCAAGACCACCTGCCGTTGGCAGCCACGGCTCAACTGGTCGAAGGGCTGGGTCTCCCGTGCTGCGCTTCGCCGCTGCCTGGCCGCAATCGATGCCCTGCCACCTGAAACCCGCGTGCTGGTGGCGGTGCATCACCCGCTGCGAGAGGTAGGCACGCGGGGCACCGCGCTGACGCGCAATGGCAATCGCGCACTGGCCGAACTGGCCAAGCGTCGCGTGCTGGGGGTGCTGAGTGGCCATGTGCATGATCCCTTCGATCTGATGGAGGATACCCCGCATGGCCCGGTGCGGATGATCGGTGCTGGTACGCTGTCGCAGCGGGTGCGATCGACCCCGCCGAGCTTCAATGAATTGCGCTGGGATGGTGCTGAGCTCACCGTCAGGGCGCGCAATCTGGAACATGTTCCGACGCCCGAAATGCAGATTTCCGATGTGCCGGTCGATGCCCTGCCGCCGCGCAGCGCGGATGAACCGGTCGCCCCGGTGGGCAAGGTGCCGCCGGTCGACCCGCCAGTGTACTGATTCAAACGGTGCACTGATTCAAATCCATCGCCGGCGTTCACGCAGGCTCTTGCCCGCTTGCCGGCAAAGTAACAGATTGATCGGGCATGGATCCGGTCTTGTACCGATGGGGTGATCCGTGCGGGGCAGCGGGGCGGAAGATGACCGATATCGGTGTTGAGCGTGAAGCATTGCGCCTGTTCGAACAGGCGCTGGATGTGCCCCAAGGGCTGCGCGCCAGCTGGCTGGCCGAACATTGCCATGATGATGCAGCGCTGCAGACGCGGGTCGAAACGCTGCTGAAGGCAGAGGCAAACGGATCCTTGCGCACCGGCGGTGCGATCGACGAAATCGATGAAGCGCCCCTGCCCGGCCGGATCGGCGCCTATCGCATCATCGAACGGATCGGCCGGGGCGGTATGGGTTCGGTCTATCGCGCGGAACGCGATCAGGATGATTTCCGCCATGTGGTGGCGGTCAAGGTGATCAAGCCGGGCCTGCTGTCCGAGCGTTTGGTCGAACGGTTTCGCACCGAACGGCAGATTCTGGCGGAACTGAGCCATCCGCATATCGCGCAGCTGTTTGACGGGGGCCAGACCGAGGATGGTTCCCCCTATATCGTGATGGAATTCGTCGCCGGGCAAACCCTGCGCGACTGGGCGGAGGATGAAGCACCGTCCCGCGCGCAGCGTCTGGCGATGTTCCGCCAGATCGCCTCCGCCGTGGCTTTTGCCCATGGCCATCTGATCGTCCATCGGGACATCAATCCGTCCAATGTGCTGGTGGTGGATGGCCGGGCGAAGCTGATTGATTTCGGCATTGCGCGCCCGGTGGACATGATGCGCCAGGATGATGCGCAAACCGATCATCGGCGCGATGATGCGCCAGCGCTGCAGAACCTGACCCTCACCCCCGGTTATGCGGCGCCCGAACGGCTGACCGGTGCGGATGTGTCGACATCGGTCGACATTTATTCGCTCGGCAAATTGCTGGCTGCCCTGTTCCCTGATCCGGCCGGCAGAGGCGCTGAAATCACCGCGATCATTGCGCGGGCATCGGCCGAAAATCCGGATGATCGCTATCCAACGGCGGATGCGCTGATCGGTGATCTGGATGCGCTGGCCGAAGGGCGGCCCGTATCGGCCATGCCGCAGACCCGGCGATATCTGGTGCAGCGCTTTGTCGCGCGCAACCGCCTGCTGGTGGTGTCATCCTCTGCCGCGCTCGCCCTGATACTGGTCGCCACGGGGGTGACGGCATGGTCGTGGTATCGGGCAGAGGAAGCCGCGCGGCAGGAAGCAAAGCGGTTTGCCGAATTGCGCAGCCTGGCGGGCTTCATGATCTTCGATCTGGAAGAACAGCTGGCGCGCACTGTTGGCAATATCACCGCGCGAAGGGCGCTGGTGGAACGGGCGCAGACCTATCTGCTCGCCCTGGCAGCAACGCAGAACGCGGCGCCGGATGTGAAGGCGGACGCAGCTGATGGCCTGATCCGGCTGGCGCGGGTTCAGGGTGTTCCTGGTGCGCCCAATTTTGGCGACAATGATGTCGCGCGCAGCAATCTGGAACAGGCACTGCGCCTGCTGGGTGATCCGGCGATCGGCGCGGCCCGGCGGGCGGCCGGCACGGCCGAGGCGCTGGCGAGCCTGGCGATGATCGCGGCCCATTCGGACAGCGATGTAAAGTCGGCTGATGCCCGGCTTGAAACGGCTGTCACAGGGCTGGCGGCTGTGCCGGCGGAAGACCGGGGGGCGGCATGGTTCGCCGCCCAGCGCCGGACGCGCCATGTGGCGCTCGAGCTGGCGCTGCTGGTTGAAGATGGGGCGCAGCTCAACCAGCTGGCCGATGCGCTGGACAAGGATGTGGCCGAACGGCCCGCTGCGGCTGGTGACCGGATCGCGGCTGAATTTGATCATGCGCTCGCCGATTATTACCGCGGGCTGGTTGGCTATATCACCGATGATCTGACCGGCAGCGTGGCGCGGGAAAATGCATCGGTGCAGCGGCTGCAGGCGCTGGACCGGCAATTGCCCAATGATCCGCAGATCCTGTTCCAGCTCGCCTGGTCAGCCTATATCGGCACCGGCGCGGCCAGTTCATCGCCGGCCATGGCACGCGATGCCACCAACTTCCTGGATGTTGCCCGGTCCACCATTGATCGTCTGGTGGCGCTGGAACCGCAGGACCGGTCTTTGCGATCCTTTGCCGCCAATGTGCGTGGCGCGCAGGCGCATGCCCTGACCGATTCAGGAAAATTCGCCGAAGCGATTGCGCTGCAACGAACGGTGATCACCCAGTTGGAAGCGGCATTGGGGCCAGACCGGAAAGCGCCCGCGCTCAATCGTCTGGTTATTGCCCATGGTACGCTGGCCGGCTTTGCCTTGCGGGCCGATGACGCTAAGCTGGCCTGCGCCCATTTCGCCATCGCCTATCCATTGTATGAGGAACTGGTCAGGCGCGACAAGGTGCTCGGTTTTGTTGAGCAGCGTGTCCGCAATATCCCCGCCAATCTGGAATTGTGCCGCAAGGGCGCGCCAGCATCTGCCTTGAGCGGGATGGTCGAATAGCGGCCTGTGCCGTCAGACAGGACGGGGCGCCGTGGCGGCCAGGGCCAGAATGGTGCGGGCGATTTCCTTTTCCCCCATGATCACATGATTGGCGCCGACCTTCTTCAGATAGGTTACCTCATCATCCGAATGGGCGTGGGCGAAGATCACGATGTCGGGGTTCAGCTTGCGCGCATGTTCGGCAATCGCCCCGCTTTCATAACCGGCGGGAATGGCAATGATCAGCTTGCTGGCGTCGTGAATCCCCGCTTCTTCCAGCACATGGGGATTGCTGCCATTGCCGATTAGCACCTCATGCCCGGCATCCTGCGCTTCCCGGGCGAAATCGGCCTGTTCTTCCACCACCACCAGCGCCCGGCCCCGGTTACCGGCCCCTTCGGCGATCAGCCGGCCGACCCGGCCATGGCCGATCAGAATCAGATGTTCGCGCCTTTCGCGCTGGCGGATGGCTTCGCGTTCGGCGGCGGCGGCATCGGCGCGTGCCCGGACGGCATTCAGCCGGCCGGCCACTGCGGTGAAGATGAAGGGATTGGCCAGGATGGAGAAAATCGCCCCGGCCAGGATCAGATCGCGCCCGGCTTCCGGTAACAACCCGATGCCCGTGCCAAGGCTGGCAAGGATGAAGGAGAATTCGCCGATCTGGGCCAGGCTGGCGGCCACCACCAGTGCGGTGGTGTTGTCATGGCCGAAGGCGCGGACAATGCCATAGGCGGCCAGTGATTTGCCGATCACGATGATCAGCACGGTGGCGATCACCGGGCCCGTCTGTTCCAGCACGACATGCGGATCGAACAGCATGCCAACGGAAACGAAGAACAGCACGGCAAAGGCATCACGCAGGGGCAGGGTTTCTTCGGCCGCGCGCCGGCTCAGCTGGGTTTCCCCCAGAATCATCCCGGCGAAGAAGGCCCCCAAGGCAAAAGAGACATCGAACACGATGGCCGCGCCGAAGGCGACGCCGAGAGCGATCGACAGCACGGCCAGGCGGAACAGTTCGCGCGAACCGGTGTGGGCCACCCAATGCAATGCGCGCGGAATGATCCGTCGGCCGACGATCAGCATCAGGGTGATGAAGCCGCCAACTTTCAGCAGGGTCACGCCCAGAATCTGGATCAGCGCATTGGAACTGGCCTGCCCGCTGACGATGCCATCCAGCGCCGGTAGCAGCACCAATGCCAGCACCATGGCCAGATCTTCGACGATCAGCCAGCCAACAGCGATCCGCCCGCGTTCGCTTTCGACCAGATTGCGGGCCTGCAGCGCGCGAAGCAGCACCACTGTGCTGGCGACCGACAGGGCCAGCCCGAACACCAGCCCGGCGGCCACCGACCAGCCGAGATAAAGCGCCAGCCCGAGCCCGAGGAGCGTGGCCACGGCAATCTGCAGCACCGCGCCGGGAACGGCGATGTTGCGGACGGACAGCAGATCCCGCAGCGAAAAATGCAGGCCGACGCCGAACATCAGCAGAATCACGCCCAGTTCGGCCAATTCATTGGCCAGGGCGGCATCAGCGACGAAGCCGGGTGTATGCGGGCCAACGATCAGCCCGGCGAGAAGATAGCCGGCAACGGGGGAAACCCTGAGCCTTTGCGCAATCGCGCCCATTATGAATGCCGCCACCAATCCGGCGACGATCGTTCCAATGAGCGGCGTATGATGCGGCATGCGCTCTCCTTGTTTTTGCCCATGTTCCGCCACGCGGGCCTGTGGGTCAACGGCGGAGAGCGGGGAATTTGCTGGAACGGGCTTCAGCCATGAAAAAAGGGGCCGCCCAGCCGGGCAGCCCCCTTCTTGTTTCGATCGCCATATCGGGCTGCCTGGCAGACCGATATGGCAGAAAGCATCAACGCTTCGAGAACTGGAAGCTCCGGCGTGCCTTGGCACGGCCGTACTTCTTGCGTTCCACAACGCGGCTGTCGCGGGTCAGGAAACCGGCGGCCTTGACGGCGCTGCGCAGGGCCGGTTCGAACTTTGCCAGAGCCTGGCTGATGCCGTGCTTCACAGCACCGGCCTGGCCGGACAGACCGCCGCCCTTGACGGTGGCGATCACGTCGTACTGGCCTTCACGATCAGCAACCTGGAACGGCTGGTTGATCACCAGGCGCAGGGTCGGACGGGCGAAGTAAACTTCCTGTTCGCGGCCGTTGACGATGACCTTGCCGCTGCCGGGCTTGATCCATACGCGGGCAACGGCATCCTTGCGGCGGCCGGTAGCATAGGCGCGGCCCAGCGAATCCAGCTGCTGTTCGCGCAGCGGAGCCGACGGGGTCGGAGTGGTGGTCGCCGGAACGTCAGCGGCCAGATCCTTGAGGCCCGCGAGATCGGACACGGTGTTGGTTTCGTCTGCCATCACTTGGCTGCCTTGTTCTTGCGGTTCATCGAAGCGACGTCGAGCACCTGGGGCTGCTGCCCGTCATGCGGATGCTCGGTGCCGGCGTAGAGGTGGAGTGCCTTCATCTGCTGACGACCCAGCGGGCCGCGCGGAATCATGCGTTCCACAGCCTTTTCCAGCACGCGTTCCGGGAAACGACCGGCCAGAACCTTGTCTGCGGTCACTTCCTTGATGCCGCCGGCATAGCCGGTGTGCTTGTAATAGGTCTGCTGCTTCAGCTTGTTGCCGGTGAACTTCACCTTTTCGACATTGATGATCACAACGTGATCACCGCAATCGACGTGCGGGGTGAAGCTCGGCTTGTGCTTGCCGCGCAGGATGTTGGCGACGATCGAAGCGACGCGGCCAACGACCAGTCCTTCGGCGTCGATCACGTGCCAGTTCTTTTCGACCTCAGCCGGCTTGATCGACCGGGTCTGCTTGCTCAGAGCCTTCATGGCCTGTGTCTTCCTTGTTCGAATCTTTCGCGTGCTGGAATCGATCCGGAACGCGGGATGGCGCGCAATGTCGCTGGCGGGCATTTAAGTCAAGAAAATCCGGGCGTTTGCGAGGAGGTAAAATAATACCTCAAACTTGTCAGTCCGTATTGCCGGGGCCGATCAGACTGCCCAGCCAGGCCCGGGTTGCATCCGGTGCGCTGTCCGCGCGCCAGCCGATTATGGCCGGTGTTTCATAGGGATGCAGCTGCGCCATGCGGGCGCATGCCTGATCCAGCAGGGCGGCATCTGTCTTGAACAGCACGCCCGTTTCGATCCCTTCCCCGCGCTCACCATCCCATATGAACAGCGATCGCATGGCTGGCATGATATTGGCGCAGGCGATCAGCCCTTCACTCAGCAACTGGTTCGCCAGCGTTGCGGCGCTCAGCTCATCGGCGAAGGGGCACCAGATCAGAGCCGGGCCTTGCGGTTCCATCAGCCGCGCCGACCAATCGCATGGGCGGCCCAGGCGGTTGCGCAGACCAGCAGGGCGCCGACCAGCTGATGCAGCACCGCCAGCCACAGCGCCACGCCGGTCAGCACGGTGGCAATGCCCAGAATGATCTGAATGCCGAAGGCGCTGTGCAGCGTCACCGATGCGCGGCGGTTGCCCATCCGCTTGGCTGTTCCGGCCAGCACGATCAGCGCGCCAACGGCAACCCAGGCCCACCAGCGATGGAGGAAATGCAGCAGGAAGGGCTCATGGGTCAGCGCCCAGCCGACCCCGTGGGACCAGTCGACTTCGGGGAAGAAGCGTTCCTGCATTAGCGGCCAGCTGTCCGAAGCCAGCCCTGCATTCAGCCCGGCCACCCAGGCGCCCAGCAGCAGCTGGATGAACAGGATTACGCTGACCAGAAAGGCGATTCCCCCGAACCGTGCCGGGCGCGATGCGGGATTGCGATCCAGCGTGATCAGATCCAGCGCGGTCCACACCAGTGCGGCCAGCGTCAGGAAAGCGGTCAGCAGATGAATCGAAAGCCAGAAATGGCTGACATCGGTAACCTCTGCCGAAAGGCCCGAACGCACCATATACCAGCCGAACACACCCTGCAGTCCGCCCAGCCCGAGCAGGGCGAACAGCCGGGGCTTGTACCCGCGCGGAATCGCGCCGCGAATCCAGAACCAGGCAAAAGGAACGGCAAAGGCCAACCCGATCACCCGGCCGAGCAGGCGGTGGAACCATTCCCAGAAAAAGATGAATTTGTAATCGCTCAGCGTCATGCCCGCCGGGCCATTGATCTGCTGATATTCACCGATTTGCTGATAGCGTTCAAACTGCGCCTGCCATTCCGCTTCACTCAGCGGGGGCAAGGCGCCGGTCACCGGCTTCCATTCGGTGATCGACAGGCCCGATTCGGTGACCCGGGTGATTCCACCCACGGCCACCATCACCACCACCAGCAGGGCGACAATCAGCAGCCATTTGGCCAGGGAAAGGGGCCGGATCCGTGAATCATTCCCGGCGGAACCAGCCGCCGCAGCTATCGCATGCTGTACCATGGCCGGGCTCTGCATCGGGTGAATGACAAGTGCAAGTGGGGCAAATTGTCCTGATGGGCTTGCGTAATGTTATAGGGTTACATATTTGTGATGGCATGAATGCGGTGTTACCCTGGATTCGTGCGCGACTGGATCGGCTGGGCATTTTGCTGTCCTGCCTGTGCGTGATTCATTGTGTCGGCGGTTTGGTGCTGGTTGCCGGGCTTGGCCTGGGCGGTTCGCTGTTCCTTGATCCGGTGTTCCACCATGTCGGCCTGCTGCTGGCGACGATCATTGCCGCAGTCGCGATTGGCCTTGGCGCCCTGCGTCACCGGCGGGCCAAACCCTTTGTGGTGGCGATGACCGGCCTCAGCTTCATGGGCGGCGCCTTAGCGGCTCCGCACGGCACGGAAGAGGCGGTGCTGACCATCATCGGTGTGATTCTCGTCGCAATCGGGCATGTGCTGAACTTGCGCCGCGCGTAACAGACGCTATCTCGCCGGGTCATGACTGATACCCGCACCTTTACCGTTAACGGCGAAACCCGCCGCAGCTCCGCCGGCACCATTGCTCTGCTCGTCAGCGAGATGGGGCTCAATCCGGAAAAGGTTGCAGTGGAACGCAATGGCATTATCGTGCCGCGATCCACGCTGGCCGATGCCGCGCTGGGCGATGGGGATGTGCTGGAAATCGTCCATTTCGTGGGTGGTGGCAGCGGGGCGGATGATGACAGCTGGACCGTGGCGGGCCGGACGTTCCGTTCGCGGCTGATTGTCGGCACCGGAAAATACAAGGATTTCGCCGAAAACGCGGCAGCGGTGGAAGCCAGCGGGGCAGAAATCGTCACCGTGGCAGTGCGCCGGGTCAATATTTCCGATCCGAACCAGCCGGTGCTGATGGATTATATCGATCCCAAGAAGATCACCTATCTGCCCAACACCGCCGGTTGCTTCACGGCTGATGACGCTATCCGGACCCTGCGTCTGGCGCGGGAAGCGGGCGGCTGGGATCTGGTCAAGCTGGAGGTTCTGGGCGAAGCACGCACGCTTTACCCCGACATGCGCGAAACGCTGAAGGCCACTGAAGTGCTGGCCAATGAAGGCTTCCTGCCGATGGTCTATTGCGTGGACGATCCGATCGCGGCGAAGCAGTTGGAAGATGCCGGCGCGGTGGCGATCATGCCGCTGGGCGCGCCGATCGGTTCCGGGCTGGGCATTCAGAATCGCGTGACCATTCGCCTGATTGTCGAAGGCGCCAAGGTGCCGGTGCTGGTGGACGCCGGTGTCGGGACGGCATCGGATGCCGCCGTCGCCATGGAACTGGGCTGCGATGGTATTCTGATGAACACCGCCATTGCCGAAGCGAAGGATCCGGTCCGCATGGCCCGCGCCATGCGTTACGCTGTGGCTGCGGGTCGCGATGCCTATCTGGCCGGGCGGATGGCCACGCGCCGTTATGCCGATCCGTCCAGCCCGCTGGCCGGGCTGATCTGAGATCGGCATTCATGAAAGCTGTTTAACGGGACGCTAACCAAACTGCGCGACACTCGCCTTCGTAACAGAACGGAGGCGTATCATGGCCAGAACCGGGACCGCATCGCTGACGATCGCAGAAATGCGGGAGTTCGCCAGCTTCACCGAAGCCGAGCAGATCTATATCGAGCGTGGACTCGATATAGGGCTTGGTCGGGGTGATGCGTTCAAGCGCTGGTCTTACGGGCCGGGCGATATGGGTGCCATTCGGGGCCAGTATCTCGCCTATCGTGAATTGCGCGGGATACGGCATGAATTGCCCGAAGGCGCGTCGCTGGCAGAGCTCGACAATTTCATCGGCAGCCTGCTGCGGATCACGCTGCAGGATCTGATGCAGGAACAGATTTCCAGCTTTTCGGCCTATCGCTTCCTGTATGAACGCCTGCTCGGCGCGAAGGCGCGGCCGTGGTTGCCCGGCGCATTTTGCGGTGCGGCCGCCCTGCCCCAGATTCGCCCCGCCCGGCGCAAGATGCTGCTGCAGTCGCTCAGCGAAGCGGCCGCCATGGCTCCCGGCTGGTCTGACCGGGAACCGACCTTCTTTCCGGAAAAGGTGGAAGCAGAAGCCGCCTGAACGAAGGGGGCCGGGATCAGTCCCTGACAAACGGCAAAACAAGCACGGCGTGACCAGCAGCAAAAAAGCCGGCCCCGGGCTGTTGGCAGCAGGTGATCGGTCCTTATAACCGCCTGATGCTGCAATCTGCAAAGTTCCCCACCTTCGGGCTGGCGCCCTGGTCCATCATCCTGCCGCTTCTTTCCCTGCCCTTGCTCACGCTGGGCAAGCCCTTGGGCATGGTCATCACCATCACCCTGGCGCTGGTGCTGGGCGGCGCGATCATGTCGGCGGTCTATCATGCCGAGACGCTGGCCCATTATCTGGGCGAACCCTTTGGTACGCTGGTGCTGGCACTGGCGGTCACGGTGATCGAAACATCGCTGATTGTGTCGATCATGCTCAGCGAAGGCGATGGCGGAGCTGGCGGCGGCGGCGCGCAAACTTTGGCGCGGGACACGCTGATCGCGGCGATCATGATCGTGATGAATGGCATTGTCGGGCTGTGCCTGCTGGTCGGCGGGCGCAGGCATCACGAACAGAGCTACAACCAGTCAGGCGTCAGCAATGGCCTGGCCATGCTGGCAACGCTGACCGTGCTGACCCTGATCCTGCCCAATTACACCATCAGCGCGAGCGGTCCGTTCTATTCGACCAATCAGCTCGTCTTCGTCTCTGTGGTTTCGCTCGTCATCTATGGCACCTTTGTGGTGGCTCAGACGATCCGCCACCGCGATCACTTCCTTTTTCCCGGGGAAGATGACCACGCCCATAAGGCGCCGGTTACCCCGGCAAAGGCTGTTGCGGCCGGTGTGTTGCTGCTTCTGGCGCTGGTCGGCGTTGTGCTGCTGGCCAAGGCGCTGTCCCCCTCCATCGAAGCCGGGGTGGCGCATATGGGCGCGCCGCGTGCCGTGGTCGGGATCATCATTGCCGGGCTGGTGCTGGCGCCGGAAGGTTTTGCCGCCGTGCGCGCTGCGCGGGCCAATCGCGTGCAGACCAGCCTGAATCTGGCGATTGGTTCGGCCCTGGCAACGATCGGCCTGACGATTCCGGCGGTGGCCGTGGCATCCATGGTGATCGGGCTGGAACTGGAACTGGGCCTGTCGATGCGGTCGATGGTGATGCTGGCGGTCACCCTGCTGGTGGCGATTCTGACCCTGGGCACGGGCCGGACCACCGTGGTGCAGGGCGTGATTCACCTGGTGCTGTTCGCGACCTTCCTGTTCATCACCCTGGTTCCCTGACGAGGGACGAGGTGGGGCCTGATCCGGATCAGGATTTGTACAGCGCATCCAGTCTGGCGCCATAGACCTCGCGGATCTTGTGGCGGCGGATCTTCATGCTGGGGGTCATCATCTCATTGTCGATGGCGAACGGGGCATCGGCAAAGGTGAACTGGCGGATCTTCTCGATCACCGACAGATCGCCATTCACCCGGTCCACCGCCGCGCGGATCGCTGCGCGGAAGGCGGCATTCTGCTGCCATTCCGCGATATCTCCGGCAAGGCCATTGGCGGCTGCCCATTCGCGGGCCCATTCCATATCGGGAACGATCAGAGCCACGACATAGGGTCGCCGGTCCCCGGTGATCATCGCCTGGCCGATTTCCGGCTGCAGGGTCAGCATGCCTTCGACCTTCTGCGGGGCGATATTGTCGCCCTTGTCGTTGACGATCATGTCCTTCTTGCGGTCGGTGATGCGGATCCGGCCGCCTTCATCGAAATGGCCGATGTCGCCGGTGTAGAGCCAGCCATCGCGCAGCGTCCTGGCGGTTTCGGCTTCATTGCGCCAATAGCCGCGCATCACCAGTTCGCCCCGCACCAGGATCTCGCCATCATCGGCGATCCTGACTTCGACATTCTTCAGCGGTGGGCCGACCGTGTCCATGCGGATGCCGGCACCGGGGAAATTGCAACTGACCACCGGCGCGCTTTCGGTCTGACCATAACCCTGCAACAGGGTGAGGCCGAGCGCCTGGAAGAAATGGCCGATTTCCGGGTTCAGCGGGGCTCCGCCCGATACCAGTGCGCACATGCGGCCGCCGAAACGGGCCCGGATCTTCGGGCGCAGCGTGCGTTCCAGCACGGTATCCAGCACGCTGTCTCCCGGCCGCCAGCGCCCGGCGCTGCGCCGCTGCTGCAGGCCCAAGGCCTGATCCAGCAGCCATGCGGCCAGCTTGCCCTGTTTTTCGATCTGCTTGAGAATCCGGGCGCGCAGCACTTCAAACAGGCGCGGGACCACCACCATGAAGGTCGGCTGCGCCTGCTCCAGATTGGCGGACAGCTTGTCCAGACTTTCGGCGTACCAGATTTCTGCGCCCAGCCCGATCGGCAGGAACTGCCCGGCGGTATGTTCATAGGCATGGCTGAGTGGCAGGAACGACAGGAAACGATGCGCCCCCCAGCCATAATCGGCCACCAGCGCATCACCGGCGGAATCGACATTGGCCAGAATGGCGCCATGCGACAGCATCACCCCGCGCGGCGCACCGCCGGTGCCGCTGGTGTAGATGATGCAGGCCAGATCGGTCCGCTTGACCGATGCCATGCGCGTATCAACCGCCTGCCGCGCCGCTGCGGCATCACCGCTGACCATGTCCTGCCAGCCATGCACGGAAAAGCGCCCGGCTTGCCCGGTGCGCAGCGGTTCCATGCCGATCAGATGATCGACGGTGCCCGAATGGAAGATGGCCGATACCAGCGGTTCGGCCAGTTTCGCGGTTGAAACGATGGCCGCACGGGCGCCGGAATCGGTGAGCACATGCAGATGGTCGCGTTCGGTGTTGGTGATATAGGCCGGCGTGGTGACGCAGCCGGCGGCCATGATTGCCAGATCGGCAATGCACCATTCGGGCCGGTTTTCGGATACCAGCAGCACACGGTCGCCATCCTGCAGGCCAAGCCGGCGCAGGCTTTCGGCCAGCAGGCACACCTGACGCGCCACATCCGCCCAGCTTTGCGCCTGCCAGGCGCCATCGCGCCGCGATGTCAGGAAAGGCTTGTCCGCCTGTTCATCTGCGCGGTCCAGAAACAGCCCGACAAGGCTGGTCGCGGACCCAAAATCCGTCAGCTGCATGTAAAGGCCTCTCCCATATCAGCCGGTTTGACCGGCCTGACATATGCCATCAACGCCTGTCGACCGTTTTCGGCACCGCTGCGCCTATTCGGCGATCCAGCTGCCTTCGCTGCGCGGATCGGCCGCGCCGACCCAGCGCCCGCCGACAACCTGTGCGGCATTGGCCTTGAACGGCATGGCGCGCTGCTCAACCTTGTGGCCCAGCGCTTCCAGTTCGGCCTGCATCGCCAGCAGGTCAGAACCGGGTTCAACGAAGATCGTATCGCCGGGCGAATACAGCCCGGGCAGCGCGATCGCGTCCTGCGCCGGAAGGTGCCAGTCCAGCACGCCGATCAGCGCCTTGGCCACCTGCACCGGAATGGTGCTGCCCCCGGCGGCGCCAATGGCCAGCACGATATTGCCATCCGGGCCATAGACGATGGTGGGCGACATCGAACTGCGCGGCCGCTTGCTGCCCTCGACCCGGTTGGCGACCGGCTGGCCGTCATCTTCGGGGATCCAGCTGAAATCGGTCAGTTCATTGTTCAGATAGAAGCCGCCGAACATCACACCCGATCCAAACGGCCCTTCGACTGTGGAGGTGTAGCTGACGACATTGCCCTGCTTGTCCGCGGTCACGAAATGGCTGGTGCCCTGTTCTTCCGGCCCCTGCCCGGTGGCCCAGCTGAGCGTTACCCCTTCGGGACGACCGGGGGCGACGCTGGACAGGGTCGATCCGGCTGAAATCAGCGCCCCGCGCGAAGCGAGATAAGCCGGGGCGGTCAATCCGGACAGCGGAACCTGCGCAAAATCGGTGTCGCCCAGATAGCGATCACGATCCGCATAGGCGAGCCGCTGCGATTCCGCGAACAGATGCCAGGCTGTGGGCGATTGCGGCCCCAGTGCGGTCAGGTCGAAGCGTTCCAACTGCTTGAGGATGGCGTAAACGGTGGAGGCGCCAGAGGATGGCGGACCCATGCCGCAGATGCGATAGCTGCGATATTCCCCGCATACCGGTGCGCGGTCCTTTGCCTGATAGGCGGACACATCGGCGGCAGTAATTTGGCCATCCTGCGGGGTGGCGGCGGCAATGCGTGCCGCCATCGCACTGGCTTCGCTGCCATTGTAGAAACTGGCGGCCCCCGTTTCGGACAGGCGCCGCAGGGTTACCGCCTGATCCGGATTGCGAACCAGCGTGCCCACGGGCAGCGGATCGCCGGCGGCATTGAAGAACAGGGCCCGCCCTTCCGGATCACGCGCGGCGCGATCCTTGGCCGATGTCAGCGCGGCATGCAGCCGGGGGGTAATTTCAAAACCATTGCGGGCCAGTGCGATGGCCGGCTGGAACAGCAGCGCCCAGGGCAGCTTGCCGTTGCGGCGATGGGCCTCTTCGGCAAGGCGCAGATTGCCCGGAACGCCCACGCTCAGCCCGCTGACCACCGCCTGCGGAAAGGGCAATGGCTTGCCGTCGCTGCCCAGGAAACGGGCTGGCGTTGCCGTGGCCGGCGCGGTTTCGCGCCCGTCGATGGTGTCGATCTGATCCTTGCCGCTGCTGTGAACGTAGAACCCGCCGCCGCCGATGCCGGAACTCTGCGGTTCAACCACGCTCAGTGCCAACATGGTGGCAATCGCGGCATCGGTGGCACTGCCGCCCTGCCGCAGCATCGCCATGCCGGCTTCCACCGCGCGGGGGTCCGCTGCGCTGACAACGCCCATGGCCGGTGTCGCGCCCGGGTTTGAACCGGTTGTGGCAACAGCCTGTTCGTCGGCCGGAAGGGTTGCGCAGGCAGCAAGAAGCAGCGGCGCGACGAGCATCAGGCGATTTCGGAGCATGGGTTAACGCTATCCGGTTCCAACCGCTTCGGCAATGGAGCTGAAGCCGTCGCGCTGCATCAAATCGCGCAGGCCACTGGTCACCTGCCTGGCGATGCCCGGCCCGTGATAGGCCATGGCGCTGTAGAGCTGGACCAGGCTGGCGCCCGCGCGGATGCGTTGCCAGGCGTCCTGCGCGGTGGCGATGCCGCCCACGCCGATCAGCGGCATCGCGCCACCGGTGGCCTGGCGGAAGTCGCGCAGGCGTTGCAGCGCCATGTCGCGCAGCGGGGCACCGGACAGGCCGCCCTGTTCCCCGGCATGGCGTGACTGCAGCGCAGGCCGTTCGATCGTGGTGTTGGATACAATCAGCGCGCCCAGCTGACGGTCGATGGCGATCCGGGCAATGGCATCAACATCGGCTGGCTGCAGATCGGGCGCGACCTTCAGGAACACCGGCGGTCCGGACGGCCCGCGCGCAGCGAGCACCGCATCCAGCAATTCGCCCAGGGCGCCTTCATCCTGCAGCGCGCGCAGGCCCGGGGTGTTGGGGCTGGATATATTGACCGCCAGATAGGATGCATAGGGCGCCATCAGCGCGGTCATATGCGCATAATCGGCAACGCGGTCGGTTGAGTCCTTGTTGGCACCGATATTGATGCCAACCACCCCGCCCCGGCCATGGCGCGCACTCAGCCGGGCCAGCGCGGCCTGCCCGCCGCGGTTGTTGAACCCCATGCGGTTGATCACCGCCTGATCTTCTTCAAGGCGGAACAGGCGCGGGCGCGGATTGCCCGCCTGCGGCAATGGGGTGATCGATCCCACCTCTGCAAAGCCGAAGCCGATCCGCAGCAGCGCGTCGGGGACTTCGCCATCCTTGTCGAAGCCGGCGGCCATGCCCAGCGGATTAGGAAAGCGGATGCCGGCCACGTCGCAGGCCAGCGGGCCGGTTGCCGGGGGTGGTGTGCCGGCAGGCAACAGGCGCAGGCTCAGCAGGGCGAGACCATGTGCGGTTTCGGCATCAAGCCGGAACAGGGCGGGGCGCAGCAGGGAATAGAGCATGAACCGCCAATGGCAGCAGCCGGGGGCGCTGTCGATTCCCTCCGGCGTGGTTGATACCGGCCCGATACAATGATCGCGGTGTTACCCGAAGACTCCGGAAGAATACGGATGATCGCTATCCCGGAAAGCGATTTCCTAACATTTCCAATGTGTCGCTTTCGTACAAGCGCGAATCTCCTGCGCGGCCTAGAGGGGATTCGCGACCCGAAGGGCTCGAGGCAATTTTGCAACGAGTTCTTGACTTCAGGGGCGGTCCCGCCAAGCGGGGCCGCCCTTTCTTTTGTTCATTTGAAATCTGGTCGCGTCGTCCCTAGATGCAAACCGGAGCGAATCACTCCTATTTGAAGCCGGACGGAACGATGCGCCTTTCTAACATGGCTGATTATGCCGTTGTGACGATGAGCGCAGCCGCGCGCCGGGGGGAAGCCGCGCGCTTTTCTGCGGCGGAACTGGCTGGTGATACGGGCGTACCCCTGCCGACGGTGCAGAAACTGGCCAGCATGCTGGGGCGCGCCGGCCTGTTGCTGTCAGTGCGGGGGGCCGGTGGAGGATTGCAGCTGGCACGACCGGCACAGCAGATTTCGCTGGCCGATATCGTTGAGGCAGTGGAAGGGCCGATCGCGCTGACCGCCTGTGTAGAGGCTGGCCGGCATGATTGTTCGCTGGAACAGGATTGTTCGCTTCGTCCCCGCTGGGGCGCGGTGAACGCTGCGGTGCGTGGTGCACTGGCCGGCATGTCGCTGGCCGATATGGCGCTGCCCCGGGTGGGAGTTCCCACCGGATCGGCAGCGCAGATGAATTTGGATGCAGCTTCGGCACTCGAAGCCAATGGAATCGGGTTATGACACAGGACGTCGACATCAAGGACCGCGAAGCACGCGAGGCTGCCGCCAAGGCGGCTGAGTATGAACATGGCTGGTCGGCCGATATCGAAACCGAATTCGCGCCCAAGGGCCTGAACGAGGATACCGTTCGCTTCATCAGCGCCAAGAAGAATGAACCCGAATGGATGCTGGAATGGCGGCTGAAGGCGTTCCGCCTGTGGAAGACCATGGAAGAACCCGATTGGGCCAAGCTTGGCTATCCTCGCATCGATTATCAGGATGCGTTCTATTATGCGGCCCCGCGCAAGAAGCCGGCGCTGAAGAGTCTGGACGAACTCGATCCGGAAATTCTGGCGGTTTATGAAAAGCTCGGCATCCCGATTGAGGAACAGAAGGTTCTCGCCGGGGTGGAAGGCGCGCGCAAGGTTGCGGTGGACGCGGTGTTCGACAGCGTCAGCGTTGCCACCACCTTCCGCGATGAGCTGAAGAAGGCCGGGGTGATCTTCCTGTCGATCAGCGAAGCGATCCGCGAATATCCGGAACTGGTGAAGAAGTGGCTGGGCCGGGTCGTGCCGCAGCGCGACAATTTCTTCGCCACGCTGAACTGCGCGGTCTTTTCCGACGGCACCTTCGTTTACATTCCCGAAGGCGTGCGTTGCCCGATGGAACTGTCGACCTACTTCCGCATCAATGCGGAAAACACCGGCCAGTTCGAACGCACGCTGATCATCGCGGAAAAGGGCAGCTATGTGTCCTATCTGGAAGGGTGCACTGCGCCGCAGCGCGATGAAAACCAGCTGCATGCCGCCGTGGTCGAACTGGTCGCGATGGATGATGCCGAAATCAAATATTCGACCGTGCAGAACTGGTACCCCGGTGATGCAGAGGGCAAGGGCGGGATCTACAATTTCGTCACCAAGCGCGGGTTGTGCCAGGGCGCGCGCAGCAAGATCAGCTGGACCCAGGTGGAAACCGGCAGCGCGGTGACCTGGAAATATCCCAGCTGCGTGCTGAATGGCGAAAATTCGATCGGCGAATTCTATTCGGTCGCGGTGACCAACAATTTCCAGCAGGCCGATACCGGTACCAAGATGATCCACAATGGTCGCGGCAGCCGTTCGACGATCATTTCCAAGGGCATCAGCGCCGGGCGCAGCAACAACACCTATCGCGGCATGGTGCGCGTGGGCGCCAATGCCGATGATGTGCGCAATTTCACGCAGTGCGACAGCCTGCTGCTGGGCAGCACGTGCGGTGCGCATACGGTGCCCTATATCGAAGTGAAGAATCCCAGCGCGCAGATCGAACATGAAGCAACGACCAGCAAGATCAGCGATGATCAGCTGTTCTATGCCATGCAGCGCGGGCTGGATCAGGAAGCGGCCGTGGCGTTGATCGTCAATGGCTTTGCCAAGGAAGTGCTGCAGCAGCTGCCGATGGAATTCGCGGTGGAAGCGCAGAAACTGCTGGGCATCAGTCTCGAAGGAAGTGTGGGCTAATGACCGAACGCAAAACATTGACCCTGGCGCCGGCGCGCGACGATGCCGATCGTTCGGCCGCCGCGCGTGCGCGCAGCTGGACCGTGTCGCCCACCCGCGTTGCTGCGCTGAAGGATCGCGCACGGGTGATGCGCCGCAATCCGTCCGAAGCGCAGAAGCTGTTGTGGCAGCATCTGAAGGACAAGCAGTGCGGTTTCACCTTCAACCGCGAAGTGGTGATGGGATCGACCATCGTCGATTTCGCCTGCAAGACCCGTTGGGTGGTCGTGGAAACCGGCGGTACGGGCGATGATCCCGAAGCAACGCTGGGCGCCCTGTCCGATGGCAAGCTGCGCGATATCGGGGTGCGCGTGCTGCGCTTTTCCGAAGATCAGGTGCTGACCGATCTCGATGGCGTGGTGAAGCAGATCAAGGATGAACTGCAGAAGCCGTTCGAACGGCCGCAGATCGCCGATCCGCAGGCGCGGCCGGAACGCCCGGCGCCTGCCTATCAGGCCCATGGCTATGGCGACCGTGGCCAGAGCCGTGGCGGCGACCGGAAACCGGGCCGCAATTTCCATCGCACCCCGCGCTGATTCATTGACTTTTGGTAAGATATTGAAACGCAAATGATTGAAATCAATAACCTGCACGCCGAAATCGATGGCAAGAAGATCCTCAATGGCCTGACCCTGCGCGTGGACGCTGGGCAGGTGCATGCCATCATGGGGCCGAATGGCGCGGGCAAGTCGACACTGGCCTATGTGCTGGGCGGCCGGCCCGGTTATGAAGTCACCGAAGGATCGGTGATCTTCAACGGGCAGGATCTGCTGGCGCTGGATCCGCATGAACGGGCGGCGGCCGGGCTGTTTCTGGGCTTCCAGTATCCGGTGGAAATCCCCGGTGTTTCCAATGTGCAGTTCCTGCGTGAAGCGCTGAATTCGCAGCGCAAGGCGCGCGGGGAAGCGCCGCTTTCGGGCGGCGAGTTCCTCAAGCTGGCGAAGGAAAAGGCCGGTCTGCTGCGGCTGGACATGGATATGCTGAAGCGGCCGGTGAATGTCGGCTTTTCGGGCGGCGAGAAGAAGCGCGCCGAAATGGTCCAGATGGGCATTCTTGATCCGAATTTTGCCATTCTGGATGAAACCGATTCCGGGCTGGATATCGATGCGCTGCGGATTGTCGGCGAAGGCATCAATGCGATCATGCGCCAGCCTGACAAGGCTGTGCTGCTGATCACCCATTACCAGCGCCTGCTCGATTATGTGCGGCCCGATGTGGTCCATGTGCTGGCTGCCGGCCGGATCGTGAAGAGCGGCGGGGCCGATCTGGCGCTGGAACTCGAACGCGACGGCTATGAGGCGGTGGTAGCGTGAGCAGCTTCGTGCGGCCCAGTTGGAAGGATGAGGAATGGCGCTACGCCGATTTCGACGTTCTCGAACGCATAGCGCCTGAAGATTTCGACAATTGGCAGACGGTGGATGTCGCAGCGGAAGGTCTGTTCCGCGACAGCATCACCCTGGCGGGCGATACGCCTGACCTGCGCCGCCTGCGCATCAATGTCGGTGCTGGCGGGCGCGCGGAAATTTTCGCGGTCAATGCCGGCAGCGATTATGCGCGCCTCGAAATCGAGGTGCGGCTGGCGCAGGGTGCGCATTTCCAGTTTGGCGGCGTGACCATTGGTGGCGGTGATGTGGTGCGTGAATTCGTCACCCGTATTGCCCATGCCGAACCCGAAGCGACATCGGATCAGGTGATCCGCGCGGTGCATTGGGATCAGGCGACCGGCAATTTCCTGGGCCGGATCGAAGTGGTCCGCGATGCGCAGAAGACCGACGCAGCGCAGGATTTCAAGGGGCTGCTGCTGGATCGCGGCGCGACGGCCAATGCCCGGCCGGAACTGGAAATCTACGCCGATGATGTGAAATGCGCCCATGGCGCGGCCATCGGCCAGCTGGATGAAATGGCGCGTTTCTACATGGCCGCACGCGGCATCGCGCCCGATGTGGCCAAGAAACTGCTCGTCCGTGCCTTCATCGCCGATGCCTTCGCCGCGCTGGACGATGATGACGCGCAGGAAGGCCTGCTGGAAACGGCGCTGGGCGTGCTGGGCGATACGCTGGAAGGCGATGATGCCCTGACCGGCCTGTTGACCGGGGATGCCGGCGCGTGAGCGAGCATTCGCCTGTCAGCCGCAAGGCAGCCTTTCCCGGCCTGATCAATGCCGATGGCGGTGTGTGGCATTATCTGGATTCTGCCGCCACGGCGCAGAAGCCGCAGGTGGTGATTGATGCGGTGAGCAAGGCGATGGGCGCTGATTACGCCACCGTCCATCGCGGGGTCTATTCCCGGTCAGCCGAAATGACGCTGGCCTTTGAAACGGCGCGGCGTCGGGTTGCCGGTTTCATCGGTGGCCAGGAAGAAGAGCTGGTGTTCACCCGCGGCGCGACCGAGGCGATCAATCTTGTGGCGCAAAGCTGGGGTGCGGCCAATCTGAAGCCGGGCGATCGTATCCTGTTGTCCGAGCTGGAACATCATTCCAACATCGTGCCCTGGCAATTGCTGCAGGACCGGATCGGTTTTGAAATCGATGTCTGCCCGCTGACGGTGGACGGCCGGATTGATCTGGATGCGGCCGAACGCATGCTGACGCCCAACCATCAGCTGGTCGCCTTTGCCCATGTCTCCAATGTGCTGGGATCGGTGCTCGATGCGCGCCGTGCAGCGGCGCTGGCGCATGGCGTGGGGGCGCTGCTGCTGCTCGATGGGTGCCAGGCGCTGGCGCGGCTGCCGGTGGATGTGGCGGCGCTGGATTGCGATTTCTACGTGTTTTCCGCCCATAAGCTTTATGGCCCGACCGGCATTGGCGGCTTGTGGGCCCGGGCCGGCATTCTGGCGATGATGCCACCCTGGCAGGGTGGCGGATCGATGATCGACCGCGTCACCTTCGCGCGCACCACCTATGCCCCTGCCCCGCAACGGTTTGAAGCGGGCACGCCGGCCATCGTGGAGGCGATCGGATTTGCGGCCGCCTGCGATTATGTTGCCGGGATCGGGCTGGATGTGGTGCATGCCCATGAAATGCGGCTGGTCGAACAAACCCGTTCTGCCCTGCGGAGCCTGAATGACATCACGCTGTTTGGGCCGGAAGAAAGCGCCGGAATCGTCAGCTTTGCGATCGATGGGGTTCATCCGCACGATCTGGGCACCATATTGGATGAAGAAAATGTCGCCATTCGTGCCGGGCATCATTGCGCCCAGCCACTGATGGACCGGCTCGGCGTGGCGGCCACCGCGCGCGCTAGCTTCGGCATTTACAGCGATGATGATGATGTTGCGGCGCTGTTGCGCGGCATTGAACGAACCAAGAGGATCTTCGGATGAGCGAAGGGGCCAGGAAATTCGAAGTCGAGGAAGTGGATGGCGTTGCGCCGCCCCCGCGTGCGCGCGTGGGTGACAGTGATGCGGTGGATACTACACCGGCAGACGCCGCGATCGCCGAAGCCGCACCTGAACCGGCAGAAGCCCCGGCACCGCGTCAGAAGGATTATCTGACCGGTTTCCTGCAGCAGACTGCGCCCGATCTGTCCGATGGGGAGCCGGGTGGCGCGCTGTATGAAGCGGTCATCAATGCGCTGAAGGAAATTTTCGACCCGGAAATTCCGGTCAATATCTATGACCTGGGCCTGATCTACGGCGTCGATATCACCGATGATTCTGATGTTGCGATCACCATGACGCTGACCACGCCGCATTGCCCGGTGGCTGAATCCATGCCCGGTGAAGTCGAAATGCGCGCCAGTGCGGTGCCGGGCGTGCGCGATGCGCAGGTCAATCTGGTGTGGGATCCGCCGTGGGACCCGGCCAAGATGAGCGATGAAGCCCGGCTCGAACTGGGAATGCTGTAACGCGGCGGCTGCCCTGCTGCTGGAAGGACATGCGATGACTGAAACCGCAACCACCACCCGCCCTGCCCGCCCCGCTGCGGTGCTGCTGACCCCGTCGGCAGAACAGCGCGTGGCCGATCTGATGGCCCGCGCGCCGGAGGGGGCGATCGGCGTCAAACTGTCCACCCCGCGCCGGGGCTGTTCCGGCCTTGCCTATTCGGTTGATTATGTGACCGAAGAGGCGGCGTTTGACGAAAAGATCCAAACCCCGGGCGGCATTTTCTACATCGATGGCAGCAGCGTGCTCTATCTGGTGGGCAGCACGATGGATTGGCAGGAAGATGATTTCACCGCCGGTTTCGTGTTCACCAACCCCAATGCGAAGGGTGCCTGCGGCTGCGGGGAAAGCTTCATCGTCTGACCCTGAGGCGCAGGCCACATAGCAACAGCGCCCAAGCGGGCAGAGAACGATCTCTGCCCTGCTGGAAATCCGCGCTATAATGCGGTCATGGCCCATGCACGCACCCGCTTCGCCCGCCGCCTGACGGCATTGATCCTGCCCATCGCTGCCGCTGTGGCGGGATGCGCCGCGCCTGCCAATCCTTCCCCCGGACCCAGTTCGACGAGCCCGAATTCCAACCCGGCTGCGCCGGCTATCGGCATGGCCAATCCGGCATCGGTCTATTGCACGCAGCAGGGCGGCAAGCTGGAAATCCGCAAGGACGACGCCGGAGACACCGGCTATTGCCAGCTCCCGGATGGCCGGGTGGTGGAAGAATGGGAATTCTTCCGCGCCAGCCAGTCCTCAGCAGCCGAAGAGCCTGAGCGGATCACCGAAAAATACTGGAAGCTGGTGGAACTCAACGGCCAGCCGGTGCCTGCACTGGAGCGGGAACCGCATCTGATCCTCAAGGGAGAAGGCGGGCGCGTAACCGGCTATGGCGGCTGCAACAGCTTTGCCGGCACCTATACGCTGGATGAAGCAGCGTCGCGGATCCGCTTTGCCCCGCTCGTGTCAACCGAGAGGGCCTGTGCCGAGGGCATGGAGGTCGAAATGGCCTTCCACGATGTGCTCAGCCGGGCGGATAATTTCTCCCTCAACGGTGACCACATGACCCTCAACCGGGCGCGCATGGCGCCATTGGCCCGGTTTGAGGTGGTGTGGCTGCGATAGAGCCTATCGCCGCCGCAATGCGTTGACGCAGGCGGCACGATCCACGTCCTGCCCATCGCTGGATCGGCGCGCTTCGACAAAAGTGGCGGTGGGCTCGGCATTGGGACGGGTCGGGTAAAGGAAGACATCCAGCACGCAGGCTTCACCGCTGAACTGCAGCTTGCGCATGTCATCTTCCCGCACATCCAGCCGGGGCGTGCCGAACTGCCGGGTCAGATCGCTGGTGTTGCGACCGATCACATTTTCCAGCCCGGGCAGGTTCAGCACCTGCGGCACGCGGAAGCCGGCGGCCGGCGGGGGGGGAGGCTGACGCGGCGGGGGCGGCGGCACGGTGGATGGCTGGCCGCTGCCGCTGCTGGGTGGCGGCGTCGGGCTGGGCGGGCGCCCTTCGGGAATGCTGGCACAGGCCGACAGCAGCGACATCAGCAGGATGATCGGGCTCAGGCCCCGGGCTGGCACCAACTGCCGGGCTGGGGAGGATGAGGCCGCACGGGGCAGGGTCATGGTGGTTTCAGGCCGCATTGCGGGCGTTATCCTTGCGATGAATCAGATGGGTGGCCGCTGCCGCGCCAAGCACGGGGGCCAGAAACTGGATGAAAGGCACAGCCATCAGCGCGGCGATAACGCCGCCCAGCAACAGCCGTTCGCCGCGCGACACCGGGGCCAGTGCCTGGCCCTGTTCGGCGCGGGCCGGTCCATGCCGCAGCCAGACCATATCCTGCAATTCCCGCCCCAGCAGCACGGCATTGACGAACCAGAACAGCAGGGCCGGGCCGATGGCTGTTGCCAGCAGGATCAGGGCAAAGGGCAGGGCGAGCAAATTGAACAGCAGTGCACGCCCTGCGGCAGCCAGGCTGTGGCGCAACTGGCCGGCCAGCGACACATCGCGGGCTGTCTGCGCGGTATGCGGATAATAGCGGGCCTCGACCGCCTTCACCACATCTTCGGCATAGAACTGAATCACGGCCATGGCGGTGATTCGCCACACCAGCCACAGCCCGGCCAGGGCCAGCAGCGCCGACGCCAGCCCGCGCAATTCGCCTGCGCCTGAAAACCAGCTGTCTGCCAGCCCGGCCCATCGCAACGAGGCGTCGATCGAATACCAGCCGATTGCAGCCACCAGCACGAAAACCAGTGCCGTCACACCCAGGCTTTTCAGCAGGATGCGCAAAATCCGCCGATCGGCAAGCTGGCGCAGGGCCAGCGTCAGGGCGGGAAGGATTGCAGGCATCTGTGCTTGCGATTGCGCGCGCCGCAGGCCAAGTCAACGCCCAGCAGGTGCCACCCGTCCGGGAGGTGCCGTCTTCCAGCAACGAAACGGGAATTTTCATGCGCGAACCCAGATATGACGTGATCGCGATCGGCAATGCCATCGTCGACGTGATGGCGCCCTGTACGGACGAACTGATCGAAGAACTGGGCATGCAGCGCGGCGGGATGACGCTGATCGATGCAGACCAGGCGCGCGACCTGTATGATGCGATGGGGCCGGCACGGGAAATTTCCGGCGGATCGGCCGCCAACACGCTGGCCGGGCTGGCCGCACTGGGTGCCCAATGCGCCTTTGTCGGCCAGGTTGCTGACGACCAGCTGGGGGCGGTTTTCGCCCATGATATCCGCGCGGTGGGGATCGATTTCGACATCACCCCGCGTCAGGAAGAACCGGCCACGGCCCGTTGCCTGATCTTCGTCACCCCCGATGGGCAGCGGACGATGAACACCTTCCTGGGTGCATCGCAGTTCCTGCCGGCCTCTGCCCTGAATGAAGAAGCGGTCAGCGCGGCGCAGATCCTTTATCTGGAGGGCTATCTCTGGGATCCGGAAGAACCGCGTGCGGCCATGCGCCATGCGATCGAAACCGCGCGTGCGGCCAATCGCAAGGTTGCGCTGACGCTGTCCGATGCCTTCGTCATTTCGCGCTACGGGCAGGATTTCCGCCGGCTGATCGAAGAAGGATTGATCGACATCCTCTTTGCCAATGAGGTGGAACTGGCGGCCCTGACCGGTTTGGATGATTTCGAGGCAGGCCTTGCCGATCTCGCCCCGCTGGTGCCGGTGCTGGTGGTGACGCGCGGGGAAAAGGGCGCAGTGGCCCTGTCCCAGGGCGAACGTGCCGAAGTGGTGGCCGAACCCATCGACAAGGTGGTGGACACCACCGGTGCAGGCGATCTGTTCGCGGCCGGTTTCCTGTTCGGCCAGGTGCGCGGCGAAACGCTGGAACGCAGCCTGCATCGCGGCGCAATCGCGGCGGCAGAAATCATCAGCCATTTCGGCGCCCGTCCGGAAGCGGATCTGCCGGAACTGATGGCAGCCAAGCTCGGCTGATTCAGAGGGCGGCTGGCCTGTCCGGGCCGGCCGCTCACCACCCAGTGTTGCTTACGCAATCTTTATACGGCGGGCCTGTGTTCCACATGGAACGCTAATGCCCTGATCGACGACAGGGGCGGCATTTCCGATTTCAGGGAACTGCCGCATGATTAACGCCGTCGCCCATTCTTCACTGCCGCAAACTGCCGCGTCTGACCGACGGCAAATGTCCGTCCTGGCGCTGGGCGCCATCGGGGTGGTGTTCGGCGATATCGGTACCAGCCCGCTTTACGCCTTCCGCGAAGCACTCGCCCAGGCGGCAGGTGGGGGCATTCTGCGCGCCGAGATCCTGGGCGTGCTGAGCCTGGCATTGTGGGCGCTGATCCTGGTCGTCACGATCAAATATGTCAGCTTCCTGATGCGGGCCGACAACAATGGCGAAGGCGGCGTGCTATCATTGATGGCGCTGGCGCGCCGGGCAACAGACGGGCGCTGGGCCGTGGTGACGGTTCTGGGGGCGGTGGGCGCGGCGCTGTTTTACGGTGATGCCATCCTGACCCCTGCATTGTCTGTCCTATCTGCGGTGGAAGGGCTGAAATCGGTTCCGGCCGTCGCCCCGTTCCTGAATCAGGGCATGATCCTGACCATGGCCTGCGGCCTGCTGGTCGGGCTGTTTGCAATCCAGAGTTCGGGCACGGCCAGTGTGGCCCGCTGGTTCGGGCCGATTTGCGTGCTGTGGTTTCTCGCGATCGGCAGCGTTGGCCTGGTCAACATACTGGCCGCGCCGGACGTGCTGGCCGCGCTGAACCCGATGCATGGGGTGCGCTTCCTGCTGGGGCATGGCACCATCGGCCTGCTGGTGATGGGGGCTGTGTTTCTGACGGTTACCGGGGCCGAAGCCCTGACCGCCGATATGGGGCATTTTGGTCGCTTGCCGATCCGTTTGGGCTGGTATGGTCTGGTGTTTCCAGCGCTCACGCTCAATTACCTGGGCCAGGGGGCCTTCGCCTTGGCCCAGTTGGAGCTGGCCATGGCGGAGGGGCAGGCGCTTGTTCCTGCTGACTGGTTTTTCCTGATGACGCCCGAATGGTTTCGCCTGACCATGGTCGGGCTGGCGACAGCAGCCACGGTCATTGCCAGCCAGGCGGTGATCACCGGGGCCTTTTCCCTGACCCAGCAGGCCATTTCGCTGGGGCTGTTGCCGCGCATGATCATTCGCCAGACCAGCGCTGACCATGCCGGGCAAATCTATGTTCCGGCGGTCAATTGGCTGCTGGCGTTGGGCGTGCTGATCCTGATCAGCGGTTTCCAGACATCGTCCAGCATGGCAGCAGCCTATGGCATCGCGGTGACCGGCACCATGGTGGCCACCACCCTGCTGGCTTTCCTGGTTGCCTGGAAGCACTGGGGATGGTCACTTCCGGCTTCTGCCGGGCTGATCGTGCCCTTTCTGTTGCTCGATCTGTTCTTCTTTGGCGCGAATGTGCTGCGCGTGGTGGAAGGCGGATGGGTGCCGCTGGCTGTCGGTGCCGCAATTGTCGGCCTGATCGCGATCTGGCTGCGCGGCCGGGCCGCGCTTGCGGCAGAAACCGCGCGACTTACGGTGCGCATGGATGATCTGGCGCCATCGCTCGCGGCTGGATCTGCCTTCCGCGCCAGCGGCACGGCGGTGTTCCTGACTGCTGATGCCGAACTGGCGCCCCCTGCCCTGCTGCACAATCTCAAGCATAATCAGGTGCTGCATGAACAAAACATCCTGCTGACGGTGCGGATGGCCACCCAGCCCTATGCCGACCCGGCCGAACGGCTGCATATCGAACCGATTAATGATCGGTTTGCACGCGCGGTGCTGACCTATGGCTATATGGAAAGGCCGGACATCCCCAGCGATCTGCATGGTGATGGGCGGGTACCGGTGCGGGCGATGGGAACATCTTTCTTCGTCAGCCGCAACATCCTCGCCCCGAGTGATGAACCCGGACTCCCGTTGTGGCAGGCGAGCGTTTATAGCTTCCTGCATCGCAATGCTTCAGATCCGACCGCCTTCTTCCAGATCCCGCCCGATCGTGTGGTGGAACTGGGGTCACGCGTGCATTTGTGATGGCTGAAGCTCCGGGCAGAACTGGGGGTGATGCCCGGTCGTTCCAGCCCGGCTGGTTCGCCGGGGCTTGCGCCCTGATAGTCGTGCTGGCGGGCAGTGGGCTGGCATTTCCTGGTTTGGGCACGGCCAATCTGGCCCTGCTGTTCCTGTTGCCGGTGGTGGCCGGGGCAGGCGGATCGGGCCGGATTGGTGGCATCATGACCGCGCTGATCGCGGCATTGGCGTTCAACTATGTCGCGCTTGCACCGATTGAGACCCTGCATGTGGCCCGGGCGACGGATCTGGTGACGCTGGTGGTCTATCTGGCCGTGGCCTTGATCACCACATCGGTGGCGTCCCGACTGGCTGATGCCAGCGAGAGGGCGCGCGGTGCTGCGCGGGCCAATGCCGTGCTGGCGGAACTTGCGCAGCGCTTCCTGTCGCTCAACGATCGGGCGGCCGTTCTTGCCGTTGCCAGTGAAGCCATTGCGGCGCTGGATGTCGGCACGGCTCATATCGGCGAAACTGCTGAGGCGTTCGACGGCCCTTCCCCCACCGATGAAGCTGCCGCGCGCTGGGCGCTGGCGCATCGCGATGTGGCCGGGCGCGGGGCAACGACCATGGGTGGTGCACGCTGTCTCTATTTCGCCTCCCGCGCCGGGCATCGCGGGCTTGTTGCCCGGCTTGATGGCCCGCTTCCCGGCCCGTCGGTGGTGACCGTGCTGCGGTCCATACTGGATGATACGGCCGATACGCTGGATCGGATTGCGCTCGCCGCCAGGGAAGAGGCTGATCGTCAGCGGGCTGACGCCACTGTCATGCGTGAGGCGCTGTTCGCCTCCATCGGTCACGATCTGCGGACACCGCTCGCCGGGCTGCGCGCCGGGTTGGAGGAGTTGCAGGCCAGCGATCCGGAACAACTGGCTGCGGTGCGCGCGGATGCCTTGCGGCTGGAAGCCACGCTGATCAGCCTGCTCGAAATGGCGCGGCTGCAGGCGAGCGATCAGCCGCCGGCGCGTGAAGTGATCGATCTGACCGATACGGTGGCCGCCGCCCTGGCTGCCCTGCCCCGAGAAACACGCGCAAGGGTGGAAACGACCATTGCAGCGGACACGCCGCTGGTCTTCACCCATCCGGTGATGCTGCACCATATCGTGCTGAACCTGATTGATAATGCTGCAAAATACAGCGACCCGAGTGATCCTGTAACCTTGCAGGTAACGCCATGGCTGGATGGCGGCGCGTTGTTGTCTGTGGCCGATCGGGGGCCTGGCATCGGGGATGATGCAGGCGATCTGTTCACCCTGTTCCGCCGTGGCAGCAATGCGGATCACGCGCCCGGATCGGGCGTGGGCCTGTCGGTGGTTGATGCTTTTTCCCGCGCGCTGGGTCATCATGTATCTCTCGCCAATCGCAGTGATGGCCAGGGCGCAATTTTTACGATCGGGTTTCGCAACGGGGATCAGCGATGAGTGGCAGCCGGATCCTGATCATTGATGATGAACCGCAGATCCGACGTTTGCTCGATGCCGTCCTGACGCGTGGTGGATATCGCAGCACGGCGGTGGCAAGCGGGCGTGAGGCGCTGGCTGTTGCCGCCAAAGGGGGGATCGATGGGGCCCTGGTTGATCTGGGCCTGCCTGATCGGGATGGGCTGGAACTGGTCGAAGGGCTTGCCCGGGCCGGGATTGCGGTGATCGTGGTGTCGGCCCGTGACACCACGGCGGAAAAGATTGCCGCGCTTGATCTGGGGGCAGCCGATTATGTGGTGAAGCCCTTTGATACGGATGAATTGCTGGCGCGGCTGCGGGCAGTCCTGCGTAATCGAAGCGTGGCGGCGACTGCCCCTGCGGAAATGCATTTTGGCGATGTGGTGATAGATCTGCATGCCCGGCTGATCCATCGGGCCGGGCAGGAAGTGCATCTCGCGCCCAAGGAATATGCGGTGCTGGAAATGCTGGCCCTGCACGCCGGGCGGGTGGTTACCCATGCGCAATTGCTGCGCACGATCTGGGGCCCTGCGCATGAAGCGGATGTCGAATATCTGCGCGTTGCGATCCGCGCTATCCGGCAGAAACTGGAACCGGACCCAACAGCGCCAGCCCTGATCCGCAATGATCCAGGAATCGGTTACCGTTTGATGGGCAATTGATGGATCAGGAAGCGGGTGCCCTCAGGCGCGCGCTTCTTCCACGCCCGCGCTGTTGTGGCGCAGCGCCGCCAGTGCGGTCTCGACGATGTGCTGGGCATTCAGCCGTGCTTCGTCATATTGCCGGTCCGGATTGTCGTGATCCTGGAACAGATCGGGCAGGCGCATGGTGCGAATCTTCAAGCCGGTGTCGATCAGCCCTTCATCGCTGGCGAGCGTCAGCACATGGGCACCCAGCCCGCCGATGCTGCCTTCTTCCACCGTGATGATCACCTCATGGGTGGCCATCAACCGGCGGATCAGCGTCTGGTCGAGCGGCTTGACGAAGCGCAGATCGGCCACGGTGGTGGACAATCCGCGGGCTTCCAGCTGATCGGCTGCCTTCAGCGCTTCGCCAAGGCGAGTGCCGAGCGACAGGATTGCAACCTTGGTGCCATCACGCACGATCCGGCCCTGACCGATCGGCAGGTTTTCCGGCACATCGGGCAGCGGTACGCCGGTGCCATTGCCGCGCGGATAGCGGAAGGCGATCGGCCCGTCGTCATGGCAGGCGGCGGTATAGGTCATATGCGCCAGCTCCGCCTCGTCAGCCGGGGCCATCACCACCATGTTCGGCAGCGTTGCCAGACAGGCGATGTCGAAACTGCCGGCATGGGTGGCGCCATCGGCCCCCACCAAGCCAGCGCGGTCGATGGCAAAGCGCACGGGCAGATTCTGGATCGCCACATCGTGCACCACCTGATCAAAGGCGCGCTGCAGGAAGGTCGAATAGATCGCGCAGAAGGGGCGCATGCCCTGTGCCGCAAGCCCGGCGGCGAAGGTTACCGCATGCTGTTCGGCGATGCCGACGTCAAAGGCGCGGTCCGGGTGCTGACGGGCGAATTTGTCCACGCCCGTTCCGCTGGGCATGGCAGCGGTGATGGCGCAGATGCGCGGATCGCTTTCCGCCAGCTTGGCCAGGGTTTCGCCAAAGACATTCTGATAGGCGGGCGGGCCGCCGCTCGATTTGGTCTGTTCGCCGGTGACGACGTTGAATTTCTGCACGCCGTGATATTTGTCGGCGCTGTTTTCGGCCGGGGCATAACCCTTGCCCTTCTGCGTCACGACATGGACCAGCACCGGCCCTTCGGCCGCATCGCGGACATTTTCGAGCACCGGGATCAGGTGATCCAGATTGTGTCCGTCGATCGGCCCGACGTAATAGAAGCCCAGTTCTTCGAACAGGGTTCCGCCGGTGACCATGCCACGGGTGAATTCTTCTGCCTTGCCGAGCGAGGAATGCACCCGGCGCGAAAGCTTGGCGGCAAATTTGGACGCCAAGCTGCGCAGGCCGAGATATTCGGAAGAGGAAATCAGCCGCGCCAGATAGGCCGACAGCCCGCCCACCGGCGGCGCGATCGACATGTCATTGTCGTTGAGGATCACCACCAGCCGGTTTCCGGCCGCTTCGGCGTTGTTCATCGCCTCATAGGCCATGCCCGCGCTCATCGCGCCATCACCGATTACGGCAATGCCACGCCCCGGCTTGTCAGCCAGCTTGTTGGCCACGGCAAAGCCGAGGGCCGCAGAAATCGAGGTGGAGGAATGGGCGGTGCCGAAAGGATCGTATTCGCTTTCGCTGCGCTTGGTAAAACCGCTCAGCCCGCCGGGCTGGCGCAGCGTGCGGATCCGGTCACGCCGTCCGGTGATGATCTTGTGCGGATAGGCCTGGTGGCCCACGTCCCAGATCAACCGGTCATCCGGCGTGTTGAAAACATAATGCAGGGCAACGGTCAGTTCGACCACGCCAAGGCCGGAACCCAGGTGACCACCTGTGGAACCGACAGCGTCGATCATCTCCGCGCGCAGTTCATCGGCCAGCTGGCGCAGGTCGCGCACGGGCAGACGGCGAAGGTCCCCGGGCGTTTCAACCGTGTCGAGAAGAGGTGTCTCAGGACGTGAGTACATCTTTCAGCCCTACACCCGGTTCCGCGCGCTGTCGATCAGATGTGATACACAAAACCGCCACATAGCGCCGTCAGCCCGCGCAGGCGTTGCACAATCCACGCAGTTCAACGACCGGGCGGACATCGGCAAAGCCGGCGTCACGGCCTGCCGCACGCAGGGCACCGGTCACGCGTTCATCGTCGAGATGGGTGGCAATTCCGCAATCATCGCAGATCAGGAAGATGCAGTCATGCCGGCATCCGGGATGCGTGTTGGCCAGATAGGCGTTCGCGCTTTCGATGCGATTGGCGAGGTTGGTGCGCACGAACAGGTCGAGAATGCGATAGACGCTGTTGGCGGCCACGCGCTTGCCACGCCGGCGGCCAACCTCCTCCGCAATGTCATAGGCGGATGCGGGGCGATCCTGATCCGCCAGCGCATCGAACACATCGGCGCGCATCGCGGTCCATTGTTCGCCCGCAGTCTTCAGCACCGCTGCGGCTTCTTCCACCAGCGCGGCGCCGGAATGTTCGTGATGAGAATGGCCAGCCATGACAGACGATATAGGGATTGTGCTGCCGCCCCGCAATCAACAGCGATCAACCGGTCTGGAAGGTCGCGCTGTAGAAATTGGGGAACATGCGCCGCAGGGCGACCACCTTGGGGGCATCCCAGCGCAGGATATAGGGATTGTTCGGGTTGCGCTGAGCGAAATCCTGATGGTTGCTTTCGGCCGGATAGAACCTGCGCGCGGTTTCGACGCGGGTCACGATCGGCCGTGACCAGACGCCGCTGCTGGCCATCTGCGCCAGATAGGCGGTGGCAACGGTGCTTTGTTCGCGATTCAGCGGAACCAGCGCGGCACGATATTGCGGGCCGGTGTCAGGGCCCTGGCGGTTGCGCAGGGTCGGATCAGCCACGACCGAGAAGAAGATCTGCAGCAATTGATCATAGCGAACGGTCTTGGGGTCATAGACCACCCGGACGGCTTCGGCATGGTTGGTGGTGCCGGTCGACACCTGATCATAGGTGGCATTGCCGCCCGCGCCGCCGTGATAGCCGGAAATCGCGCTTTTCACGCCCTTCACATGGCTGAACACGGCCTCCACGCCCCAGAAGCAGCCACCCGCAAAGATGGCGGTCTGCAGGCCTTCGCCTTCGCGGGCCTGACGTGCGGGAACCGGGGCGTTGAAGCTGGTTTCGGCGGCGACAGCGGGGGATTGGCATGCCGCCAGCGCCATGGCGCCGGCGATCAGCAGGCCGCGCAGGCCCGCGACCATGTTTACGCTCCTGCCAGACCCGGCAGGATGTGCACGAACATGGCTGCTGCTGTCAGCGCAAAACCGATCGCAAAGGCGGTGATGGATTCGCTGGTGAAAAGGCCCATCGGACTGGCTTTCTTGTCTATTCAACTGGGGAATGTCTGCCATCAGTCCTACTCCGCACAGCCTTGCAAAGGCGTGAATGCGCCATCTGCGTAGCGTTCAGCTTTATAGCTGACAGCGTCGCAGATGGGCAATCGTTCCAGGCCTGCAAGGGGCAGGCGGATCAATGGCGGAAATGGCGCATCCCGGTGAAGACCATGGCCAGGCCAGCCGCATCGGCTGCGGCAATCACTTCGTCGTCGCGCATGGCGCCGCCCGGCTGGATCACGGCCGTTGCCCCGGCGTCGATCGCGGCCTGCAGGCCATCGGCGAAGGGCAGGAAGGCTTCGGATGCCATGGCGCTGCCGATGGTGCGCGGTTCTGCCCAACCTTCGGTCTCGGCGGCTTCGCGCGCGCGAATGGCGGCGATGCGTGCCGAATCACGGCGATTCATCTGCCCGGCGCCGATGCCGGCGGTTGCGCCGTCGCGGGCAAAGACGATGGCGTTGGATTTGACATGGCGGGCAATCGTCCAGGCAAACAGGCAATCGGCCAGTTCGCGTTCGGTCGGGGCACGCTTGGTCACCACCTTCAGCATATCAGCCGTCACCGCGCCATTGTCGCGGCTCTGCACCAGCAGTCCGCCGGCAATGCTCTTCAGCATCAGACCGGGGCGGCGCGGATCGGGCAGGCGATCGGTTAGCAGCAGGCGCAAGTTCTTCTTCGCGGCGAAGATCGCGCGAGCTTCTTCATCCGCGCCCGGGGCGATCACCACCTCGGTGAAGATTTCGGAAATGGCGGCAGCGGTCGGGCCGTCGAGCGGCGTGTTGAGCGCCACGATCCCGCCAAAGGCGGACACGCTGTCGCAGGCCAGCGCTTCACGCCAGGCTGCCAGCGGGGTCGCCGCCTGGGCAACGCCGCAGGGATTGGCATGCTTCAGAATCACGACGGCCGGATCCTGGCCGGCGAATTCGGCCACCAGTTCCAGCGCCGCATCGGCATCGTTGAAATTGTTGTAGGACAATTCCTTGCCCTGCACCTGCTTGGCCTGCGGCACGCCGGCGCTGCCGCCCTGTGCCAGATAGATCGCCGCATCCTGATGCGGGTTTTCGCCATAACGCAACACCGCATCGCGGCGGAATGCCAGCGGCATCACCTGCGGGAAAGGCGTTGCGCCCAGCGCGACGGGTCCGGCCGGATGGCTATAGGCATCGCCCCAGGCGAACCAGTTGGCGATCGCGGCATCATAGGATGCGGTGCGCGCAAAGGCCTTGCCGGCCATGCGGATGCGGAAGGCTTCCGTGGTGGCGCCGTTGTTTTCGGCCAGTTCTTCCAGCAGCGTGGCATAGTCGGCCGGATCGGTGACGATGGTCACATAACCATGGTTCTTCGATGCCGAACGAATCATCGCCGGGCCGCCGATATCGATATTCTCGATGATTTCGGCGCGGTCTGCGCCACGGGCCACGGTTTCTTCGAACGGATAGAGATTGCAGACCAGCAGATCGATGGCGCCAATATCATGCGCTTCCATCGATGCGGCATGGTCGGCATCATCACGCACGGCCAGCAGGCCGCCATGGATCAGCGGGTGCAGCGTCTTCACGCGGCCATCCATCATTTCCGGAAAACCGGTGACATCGGCCACATCGCGTACCGGCAGCCCGGCATCACGCAGGGCGCGGGCAGTGCCGCCGGTCGAAACCAGTTCCACCCCGCCCTTGTGCAGGCGCGAGGCCAGTTCCACCACACCGGTCTTATCGGACACTGACAGCAGCGCCCGGCGGATCGTTACATCACTCATATTCGTCTATCCCGCTTTTTTCAGCAGCCCAGAATTTCTCAGGAGCCAGGTGAAGCTTCCACCGCCCCGTGACACCAGCCCCTGTACCACCAGTTGCTGTACCGGATGTGGCCTTCCATCGCCATCGATCCAGATGCTTTCTTCCAGTTCCAGCGTTTCTTCTTCCGCCATGAACTGCCAATAGCTGCCATCTGGCAGCGCCAGGCCAGCGCCGCGACCATTGTCCCACAAGGTGGCATCGACGTCGGGGCCCAGATGGAACCGGATGGCAAAGGGCACCTTGCCGCGCTTGCCCTTCTGCGTAGCCGGAACCAGCAGATCGACCCCGCGCAGTTCCAGCCCGTCATCACGCAGCATCAGCAGCCGGCGATGCACCAGGCCGAAACGGGGCACATACCCATCATGGCTCGCTTCGATCCGGGTGGCGTTGACGCCATTGCCGGCTTCCAGCGTGCGCCGTTCCACTTCCACTTCGTTCACGCCGCTGCCCAGCCGGCCGTTGATCAGCACGGCGGTGGAGTTGGCATCGCCCAGCACCAGCGTGGAATGGGCTGCGCTGGCCCGCAGCCCCTGTTCGATCCGCACCGGCACCTGGCCGCCGGCAAAGGCGGCGCCACCGCAGTTGACGATGATCCGCTGCGAGGCGTGCGACATTTCGAAGGACAGGGTGGAAGCGCAGCCATGCCGGGCATGGCGGGCCAAGGGTGGCGGAGCGGCGTCGAACTGCAGGATGGATTTGCCTGCAACCGCGCGCTGATATCCCCATTGGCGGGCATCGCGCAGCGGACGGGTGCGGACCTGCGCCGCATCAACCAGCGCATTGATCCGCGCAGCCGAAATGGCCCCGCCGCCCTGCCAATTGCCCAGCCCGCCTTCGCCATGGGTCAGCGCCAGCAGCGGCGGCACCAGCATCTGCAGCATGGTGTTCAGGATTTCGGGCGGTTCCAGCCCGGCCGCGCGATAACAGGCGGCCAGGTCAATCAGCAGGCCAATGGCCTCCATCTGATCCAGCGGGCTGCGCGACAGCACGCCGCCATCATTGCCGACCAGATCGCCCAGCACACGGGTCAGCCCGGCTTCACCATAAAGGCGGCGCGGCTTGCCCTGCGGCAGCAGCAGGCCGGCGGCGGTGATGGCGCACCATGCGGCCAGTTCTTCCAGCCGGTCGCCGGCCTTGCCGGTGTTGCGGTCCAGCCAGCGGGCGGTGACATCCAGCGCAGCCAGTGCCCGTTCGCACAGCGCGGATTCGCTGTTGGACATGATCAGCGGGGCATGGACGATCCAGGACAATGCGCGATGGCCGGCATTGCCGACGCGCCAGGCTGCGCCCCGGCCGGGTTCAGGATTGGCATCCAGCCAGGCGCCCAGAATGCGTTCGGCGGTCGGCGCGCCCTGCTGGCGGGTGCCCGCAGCCTCCACATCGCGCAGCCAGGAAAAACCATGCACCACCCGTTCAAAGGGCGGCGTCAGCTTGGCGGCGGGCGAAAAATCGATCTGGGCGATCGGCGCCTTGACCCCGTAAACGAGAAAATGCCCGGCGCGCAGCGCCATGCCGGCGACACGGTCCCCCGGCAGCGGGCTTTCTACCGTTGCCAGCAGATGGGGTTTTGCCGGCCGGCGGAACGGCGCCGTCAGGATCGATCCGGACAGGCCAAGGCGGTAACCAAGGCGCATCAGCCGTTCACCGGCGCTGGCGGCCGGCGGTGAGAGATCGGTCAGCGCCAGCGCGCGGCCGGGTTCGATAACGTCCAGCGGGCCATCGGTCGAACCGGCGCTTTGCTGCACCAGTGGATCTTCGGTGGTGCTCCCCAACGGGATAGCCATGATGTCTGCATCCTCCCGCTCACCAGTCTGCCGCCCATCCGCATGGCCCGTGGGGCTGTTCAGATCGGCGGCATGATCTTTCATGCAGCGCCCTTCAGCGCCGCAATATTGGCGGCATATTGCTCCGGGCCGCCGCGGAAGGTGGCCGATCCGGCCACCAGCACATCGGCCCCGGCAGCCACGCATTGGCGGCCGATTTCGGCATTCACGCCGCCATCCACTTCCAGCCGGATGTCTCTTCCGGTCTTGTCGATCATCTTGCGGACAGCTTCGATCTTGCGCAGTTGCGACGGGATGAAGCTCTGCCCGCCAAAGCCGGGATTGACGCTCATGATCAGTACCAGATCGATATCGTCGATCAGATAATCGAGCATCTTGGCCGGGGTTGCCGGGTTCAGCGAAATGCCGGCCTTGCAGCCCAGCGCATGGATCGCCTGCACGGTGCGGTGCACATGCGGGCCTGCTTCGGGGTGGACGGTGATGATATCCGCGCCCGCCTTGGCGAAAGGTTCCAGCCACAGATCGACCGGCGACACCATCAGATGAACGTCGAAGGTCTTGGCCGAATGGGGGCGCAGGGCCTTCACCACATCGGGGCCGATGGTCAGATTGGGCACATAATGCCCATCCATCACATCGATGTGAATCCAGTCGGCGCCAGCCGCATCGATCGCGCGCACCTCTTCACCCAGCCGGGCAAAATCGGCAGACAGGATGGAGGGCGAGATAAGGACATCTTGCATTACAGGGACCAGCCGATACGCGCGCGGGATTCACGCGACAAGCGCAAGCCTCTTTCTTTTCCACACGGTCGGCCGTCCGGCGCAGGATTCTGCGGGTGATTTTCGCCTGTTGCCGGGTTGCGATGCTCGACCTTGCGTGCCTCAGCAGGTAAGCAGGGGCCATGCTGTCGGACCATCTGCTCGATCAGGCTCAGGCGATTGCGCCGCGGATCATCGCGTTGCGCCGGGCCATTCATCAGGAACCGGAACTGGGGCTCGAAACCCCGCTGACCCTGGCCAAGGTGCGCGCCGAACTGGCCGATCTGCCGCTGGAATGGCGCAGCGGCCCGTCATCCACCGGGGCGGTGGCGATCCTGCGCGGTGCCAGGGCGGGAAATGGCCCCGCCGTGCTGCTGCGCGGCGATATGGATGCGCTGCCAATGGCGGAAGAAACCGGTCTGCCCTTCGCCTCTGCCATTGCCGGGCGGATGCACGCTTGCGGGCATGATACCCACACAGCCATGCTGGCCGGTGCCGCGCGGCTGCTGGCGGCGGGGCAGGCGGATCTTGACGGCGAAGTGCGGTTCATGTTCCAGCCGGGTGAGGAAGGATTTCACGGCGCCTTGCGGATGATCGAGGATGGCCTGCTCGATCCCCTGCCGCAGGCGGCCTTCGCCCTGCACATCATGCCCAATGCCCGCCATGGCGTGCTGGCCAGCCGCGCCGGGCCGCTGATGGCGGCGGCCGATCAGCTGGAAATCACCGTCACCGGGCGTGGTGGCCATGCCTCCATGCCGCATCAGACGCGCGATCCGGTTCCGGTCGCGGCGGAGATTATCACGGCGATCCAGACTTTGGTGACGCGGCGTTTTTCGGCCGCCGAAGCAACGGTGATCACCATTGCCCGGCTGGATGCGGGCAGCGCGCATAATGTGATCCCGGATACTGTCGTGCTGCGCGGGACGATCCGCACCCTGTCTGCCGAACGGCGGCAGGCGGTCCGCGCGGCGTTGCAGACCTTGGTGGCGGGTATTGCGCAGGCGCATGAATGCCTGGGTGAGGTTCGCTTCAAGGATGGTTTCCCGGTTACCATCAATGATCCGCGCGCGGTCGATCTGGCGCAGCAGGTCGCCTCTGCCCTGCCCGGCGGGGAGTTTGAACGGCTGAGCGATCCGATCATGGGGGCGGAGGATTTCTCCTATGTGCTCGAACGCGTGCCGGGAATGATGGGCTTTCTGGGCGTGGCGGCTGATGGCGCAGACTGGGCCAGCTGTTGCGGCATTCATTCCAGCCGGATGGTGGTGGATGAAGCCGTCCTGCCGCGCGGCGCGGCCTTTCTGGCCGGATGTGCGCTGCGTTTTCTCGATCGCGGCTGGGATTAGGTCTCAGCGCGGCGGCGGGCTTACCGGCAGGGCGATAGCGACCTGCAATCCGCCAGCTGCTCGATTGCTGGCCTGCAAGGTGCCGCCATGTGCGGCAATCGCGCGGCTGGCGATGGTCAGGCCCAGCCCGAAGCCACTGCCCGGCGCGTCATCTTCGGTGCCACGCACGAAGGGTTCGAAGATCGCCCCCAGCTCGGCATCGGGTATTCCGGGCCCTTCATCCAGCACGGTTATCCGGCTCCATTGCGGATTGGCGCATTCATCGACCGCGATGGTCAGCGCGCTGCCCGGCGGGGAAAAACGCAGCGCATTGCGCACCACATTGTCGATCGCGCGGCGCACCAGTTCCGCATTGCCCTGCAGCGGTTGGCGGTCTTCTTCGGGCAGCAGGGTTTCAGTCAGATGGATCTTGACGTTCTGCGCCTGGGCTTCGAAGCGGGCATCTTCGGCCACGCTGGCGACAATTCCGGCGGGATCAAAATAGTCATCACCTGGTGATTGTCCGCTTTCTGCCCGGGCCAAGGTCAGCAATTCATCGACCAGCGCCTCCAGCCGCGCGGATTCGCGTTCGATCCGGCTGATCATGGTGGTCATATCGGCCGGCGCCCGGCGGCCCAGGGCGATGGCCAGCTGCAGCCGGGCCAGCGGCGATCGCAATTCGTGCGACACATGATGCAGCAACCGGTCGCGTGCTTCCACCAATTGCGCCAGTCGCCGGGCCATAAGGTCGAAATCGCGGCCCAGATCGGCCAGTTCATCGCGCCGGTGCCCGATTGCCGGGGCCAGCCGCACGGTCAGATCCCCGCCGGCCAGCTGTTCAAAGCCGCGCCGCAGCCGGTTGATCGGTGCCGTCAGATACCAGGCCAGCGCGCCGGCAAACAGCAGTCCGCCAAACAATCCGACCACGATCAGTTCGGGCGGAATATTCAGCAGCGGGATCGCACGAGCGCCTTCGGGCCGGTACCGATAAGCCAGGCGATAGGTCATCCCGTCCGGCGCACTGACCAGCCGGGTGACGGAATCATATTGATCGCTGGTGGTTTTGGGGGATTTTGCCGGGCTTATGGTCAGCCGGGCGGCCTGTTCCGGCGGCAGCGACGCCCGCAGGGGTGCCAGCCCTTCGGGCCCGGCGCGGGCAACGGCTTCGGCCGCTGCGCCCAGGGTGATGGGGGCAACAAATTCGGCCAGCAATTGTTCGGGCGGACCGCGTCGGTCGTTGTTCAGCATGAACAGCAACCACACGCCCTGGATGATCAGCACGAAGGTCAGCCAGAAGGCCAGCAGGATCTTCAGGAACAGCCGGCTGGTCACGCGCCGGCCTGCAACCGGTATCCGACCCCGCGAATGGTTTCGATGGCGATGGCGCCGCCGGAAACACCGGCCAGCTTGGCGCGCAGATTGCTGACATGCACATCCACGCTGCGGTCATAGGATTGGCGCGCCCTGCCCAGCCCGCTCAGCGACAGGGCATCCTTGGTGATCACGTCATCGCCCGGCCGCATCAGCGTCGCCAGCATGTTGAATTCGGTGGCGGTCAGCTCGATTGGCCGCCCGTGCCAGCTGGCGCGCCGCGCGGCCACCTGCACTTCCAGTCCGCCATGGGTCAGCACGCCGGTTGCGGCATCGGATCCGGAATCGGCAAGGCTGGTCCGCCGCCGCAGCACGGCGCGCAGCCGCGCCACCAGTTCGCGCGGGAAATAGGGTTTGGCGATGTAATCATCTGCGCCCAGCTCCAGCCCGACCACCCGGTCAATCTGGTCGCCGCGCGCGGTCAGCATGATCACCGGAATATCGCTTGCCTGGCGGATATGGCGCAGCGCTTCCACGCCGTTCAGCTTGGGCAGCATGATGTCGAGGATGACGGCACCATGTTCGCCGGACAGCGCCCGCATCACGCCATCGGCGCCATTGTGCACGCTTTCCACGGCAAAGCCTTCGCTGGTCAGATATTCGCCCAGCATTGCGCTCAGTTCGGCATCATCGTCGACCAGCAGGATGGTTCGTTCAGTATCGGCCACGGCCTATCAATGAAGCAGCGGGAACGGGCTGTCAGCGGGCTTTGCGATAACTTTACACTCTCCTCACACTCTTTTGACCCCTGTCGCGGCTTTTCTTGGCTAGGTCAGGGGCATGATGACCCGTCGCCGAATGATCATTGGTGGTGCTGTTGTGGCAGTGGTTGCGCTGCTGCTGATCTGGCGCCTGTTCTTCGCCGCGCCTGATGCGCCTGTCCTGCTGACCGCTGATGTCACCCGTGGGGACATCGAACAAACGGTGGAGGCAACCGGCGCGCTGGAGCCCAAGGAAATTGTCAGCGTGGGTGCCCAGGCATCGGGCCGGGTCGAAGTGCTGACCGTGGCGCTGGGCGATACTGTTCGCCAAGGCCAGCTGATCGCACAAATCGATTCCCAGCCGCAGACCAATGCCCTGCGCACCGCACAGGCAGAACTGGCCAATGCCCAGGCGCAGCGCGCATCACGCCAGGCGACGCTGGCCCGGACGGAACTCGCGTTTCGCCGGCAGCAGCAGATGATCGCGGGCGAAGCAACCTCGCGCGCCGAATTTGAAACCGCCGAAGCGGAAATGAAGGCCGCCCGCGCTGAACTCGCCGCCGTCGATGCGCAAATCCGCCAAGCTCAGGTCAGCGTGACCAATGCCGACGTCAATCTGGGTTATACGCAGGTGATCGCGCCGATGGACGGTGTGGTGGTCGCGATCGTCACCAAGCAGGGGCAGACGGTCAACGCCAACCAGTCCGCGCCAACCATCGTGATTCTGGCCAAGCTGGATGTGATGACGGTGAAGGCAGAGGTGTCCGAAGCCGATGTGATCCGGGTGAAAGCCGGCCAGCCGGTCTATTTCACCATTCTGGGCGATCCTGACCGCAAATATGAAGCCAGCCTGCGCCAGGTGGAGCCGGCCCCTGAATCCATCGTTTCCGAAGTGGATTCCAGCACAACCAGTTCCAGCACCACCGACAGTGCGATCTATTACAATGCGCTGTTCGATGCCGCCAATCCGGATGGCACGCTGCGCGCGATGATGACCGCGCAGGTGACCATCGTGCTCGCCCGCAAGTCCAATGTGTTGCTGATCCCGTCTTCGGCGCTGGGTGCAAAGGGCAAGGATGGGCGCTACACTGTGCAGGTTTCCGTGCCGGGCAAGCCGGTGGAAAGCCGCCAAGTGCAGATCGGGCTCAACAACAATATTCAGGCAGAGGTCCTGTCTGGCCTGAAGCAGGGTGAAAAGGTCGTGCTGGCTGAAGCCAGCGCCGAAACCACCACGTCCTCCAATCGTCCGATGGGCGGTCCGCCCCCGATGTAAGGGTGGTGGTATTGCACATGAACCAAGAACAACCCCTGCTGCACCTGGAAAAGGTCCGCCGCGAATACCCATCGGGTGACGGCGTCTTCGCTGCCCTGAAGGGCGTGGATCTGACCATCTATCCGGGCGAAATGGTCGCTATCGTCGGTGCCTCGGGCTCCGGCAAATCGACGCTGATGAACATTCTGGGCTGCCTCGATCGGGCCAGTTCGGGTTCTTACCAGGTGCGCGGGCAGGAAACCGGGCGGCTGGAACCCGATGAACTGGCCGCGCTGCGGCGCGAACATTTCGGCTTCATCTTCCAGCGTTACCATCTGCTGGGTGATCTGACCGCGCTGGGCAATGTCGAAGTGCCGGCGGTCTATGCCGGGCAGACCCGCAAGGCGCGGGAAGAGCGCGCCGGCGCCCTGCTCACCCGGCTGGGCCTGGGCGCGCGCACCGGCCACCGCCCGGGCCAGCTTTCGGGTGGTCAGCAGCAGCGCGTGTCGATTGCGCGCGCGCTGATGAACGGCGGGGAGGTGATCCTGGCCGATGAACCCACCGGCGCGCTCGATTCGCACAGCGGTGTGGAGGTGATGAAGATCCTCGAGGAACTGCATGCCGAAGGGCATACGGTGATCCTCGTCACCCATGACATGGCCGTGGCCGAACATGCCGACCGGATCATCGAAATCAGCGATGGCGAAATCGTGGCCGACCGGCAGCGCAAGGATCGCGATACCGCCCCCGCCCTGCCCGCGCCCCAACGCGCCGCCGGCGGCTTGCAGCAATTGCTCGACCGGTTTCGCGAAGCCTTCCGCATGGCCACGCTGGCCATGGCTGCGCACAAGCTGCGCACTTTCCTGACCATGCTGGGCATCATCATCGGGATCACATCGGTGGTGTCGGTGGTCGCGCTGGGCAATGGATCGCAGCAGGTGATCCTGGAAAACATCGCCAGCCTCGGCACCAACACGCTGGATGTCTATCCCGGCACCAGTTTTGGCGACATGCGATCAAGCCGCGTGGAAACCCTGGTGCCCGGCGATGCCGATGCCATCGCCAGCCAGCCCTATGTCGACAGCGTCACCCCCAGCGTGTCGAGCAATGTCACCGCGCGTTACCGCAACATTGCCGCCAGCGCGCAGGTGAATGGCGTGGGCGAAGGCTATTTCCGGGTGAAGGGTCAGACCCTGGTCGAAGGCAAGCTGTTCGACGCTGCCAGCGTCAACCGCCGCACCCAGGAAGTGGTGATCGATGAAACCGGCCGCGACACGCTGTTCACCAATGGTGAGGATGCGATCGGCCAGGTGATCATGCTGGGCAATGTGCCGATGCGCGTGGTCGGCGTGGTCAAGAAAAGCCAGATGGGTTTTGGCGGCAGCGACACGGTGCGTGTCTATGTGCCCTATACCACGGTGATGACACGCATGCTGGGGCAGAGCTTCCTCAGCAGCATTACCGTGCGCATTGCCGATGACGCGGATATGTCGGCGGCGCAGGCTGCGGTCACCCGTCTGATGAAGACGCGCCATGGGCGGACCGACTTCTTCATCAACAACACCGATGAAATCCGCCAGTCGATCACCAGCACCACCCAGACGATGACCCTGCTGATCGCGGCCATTGCGGTGATCGCGCTGGTGGTTGGCGGGATCGGGGTGATGAACATCATGCTGGTATCGGTCACCGAAAGGACCAGCGAAATCGGTGTGCGCATGGCCGTGGGCGCGCGCCAGTCGGATATCCTGCAGCAGTTCCTGATCGAAGCGGTGATGGTCTGTGTGCTGGGTGGGGTGATCGGGGTCGGGCTGGCCATGGGCATCAGCGGGCTGTTCAGCCTCAGCGGGGCCAGCTTCCCGATGATCATTTCGGCGACATCGGTGATCATCGCCTTCCTCTGTTGCACGCTGATCGGGGTGACTTTCGGCTTCCTGCCGGCGCGCCGTGCCGCGCGGCTGGACCCGGTCGAAGCCCTGTCGAGAGATTGAATGTCGAGGAATCGAAAAATGGCTGCGGCTTCCACTCTGTCAGACCATCGGCGGCTGCGTATCGCGCTGCTGATACCGGTGCTGGCGCTGGCATGTGCCGGCTGCGCCTCCATGACGCGCACCACCTATGCCGCGCCGGAACTGCCGGTGGCCGCAGCATGGGAAACCCGCCCGTCAGGCGCGCTGATCGCCCGCGAAGGCGCATGGTGGAATCAGTTTGGCGATGCCGGGCTGACCACGCTGGTGGACAATGTGCTGGCCGCCAATGGCGATCTGGCCGCAGCCGGCATTCGCCTGCGGCGGGCACGCATGTCCGCCGATCTCGCCGCCAGCCAGCTGCGCCCGACCTTCACCGGCAATCTGTCGACCGGCGGATCGCAGGCGCTTGATGGCGGCAATGGCTGGTCGGAAAATGCCTCTGCCTCGCTTGGTGCCTCGTGGGAGGTGGATCTGTTCGGCCGGCTCGGGGCGCAGCGTGATGCGTCTGACTGGGCGGCCGCCGCCAGTGAGCAGGATCTGGCCGCAACGCGCCTATCGCTCGCCGGCACGGCGGTCAGCGCCTGGTGGCAGCTGGGTTACGCCCATGAACGGATCGCCATTGCCGAACAGAGCCTGGCCTATACCCAGCGCGCCCTGACACTGGTGGAACTGCAATATCAGGCAGGCCAGGTTTCCCGTATCGAATTGCGCGACGCGGAACAAAGCGTCGCATCACAGCAGGCCACGCTGACCCAGCTCAATCAGGCGCGCACCGAAGCGCGCAATGCGCTCGCGGCGCTGCTGGGGCAGCAGAACTATGCAGGGCAGGAACCGACATCCCTGCCGGTAGCGCCGTTGCCCGCCGTTAGTGCAGGCCTGCCGGCGGACCTGTTGGGGCGGCGTCCCGATCTGGCCGCCGCTGAATTTCGGTTGCGGCAGGTGTTGGCGACCAGCGATGCCACGGTGGCCGGGTTCTATCCCCAGCTGACGCTGACCGGATCGCTCGGCACCGCCAGCTCCACCCTGCTCGATATTGTCAGCAATCCGGTTGCCAGCCTGGCTTCGGCCATTTCCCTGCCCTTCCTCAACCCGGATCGGGTGCGGCTGCAGACCGGGATTGCCCGCGCCGATTACGACATCGCCGTCGCGGAATTCCGGCAGGATTTTTACGAGGCCCTGCGCGATACGGCCAATGCGCTGTCTTCACGCGAACAGCTGATCCGGCAATCGGGGCTGCTGCAAACCAGCCTGGCTGCCGCTACCGATTCCGAAAGCCTGTATGAACGCCGTTATCGTGCCGGGGCCATCGCGCTGCGCGCCTGGCTGGATGCGCAGGAACGGCTGCGGACATCGCAGGTCAGCCTGCTCGACAACCGGCTCAGCCAGCTGAACGCCCAGGTCACGCTCTATCAGGCGCTCGGCGGCGATGCAGCCATAGCAGGGGAATGAGGGGGCACCTCACCACCAGCGGGCCATGCCAAGGGATAAACCCGGCATCGGTCCGATAACCCCACAGGAGTAATTCCATGAAGCTTTCGAAGTTTCGGGCCATCGGCGTCGCGCTTGCCCTGACCTGTTTTGCCGGCCTTTCCGGCAATGCATTTGCCCAGCAACAGCCACGCCCGCAGGCCAGCAGTTCCACCGCGCCCAGGCCGGCAGCGACTCGATCCGCCAGTGCCGCCGCTGCGCCCTCTCGCCAGGCTGCATCGGCGCAGCAATCCGGGGCAAATCGCCAGGCGACGCCGGCGCGTGGAAACAGCGGCAACAGCAATTCTGCCAGCCAGTATGGCAATTGGAACACAGCCTGGGGCGCTCGCCCTTCCGCCCCGCCGGCGCATTGGAGCAACAAGGGTGACTGGTATCGCCATGTGCGCGCCTGCCAACAGAAATTCCGCTCTTATCGCGCCGCAACAGACACTTACCGGACCAATTCGGGCCGCACGGTGCGCTGCACGCTTTGATTTTGCGTTCATCCCCGGCCCCGTGTCTGCTCCAGCCGGGCAGCACAGAGCGGGGTCGGGGATGACCAAAGATTATGACTTCGAATTGTCATAATTGACTGCTAGGGGCCCGCCGAACTCATCTCCCGGGGAATATCTCGAATGACGATGGCGGCGGCTCTTGAGCCCGCGGCACAGGCCCAGGCTTCGGCAGGGCGACCCGATCTCGACAAGGGATTTGGACTGGCCGGGATGATTGGATTCTGCGCGGTGATCATCGCCACGCTGATCTATGTCGGATATAATGTTTATATCGATGCCAACGCCGCAGGCGTGGCGCCGACGACCTATCTGCCCTTCATGCTGCTGTTTCTGGCGCTGCTGATCGCGCTGGGCTTCGAATTCGTGAACGGGTTCCACGATACGGCCAATGCCGTGGCGACGGTGATTTACACCAATGCCATGCCCGCCCATGTCGCGGTGGTCTGGTCGGGTTTCTTCAATTTCCTCGGCGTGCTGCTGTCCACCGGCGTGGTGGCTTTCGGCATTGTCTCGCTGCTGCCGGTCGAACTGATCCTGCAGGTCGGTTCCAATTCCGGCTTTGCCATGGTGTTCGCGCTGTTGCTGGCCGCGATCATCTGGAATCTGGCCACCTGGTTTCTCGGTATTCCGTCTTCCAGCTCGCACACGCTGATCGGTTCGATCATCGGCGTCGGCGTTGCCAATGCCATGCTGCATGGCAAGGGCGGCACATCGGGCGTGGATTGGACTAAGGCGCAGGAAATCGGCCAGGCGCTGATGATTTCGCCACTGATCGGCTTTGGCGTTGCTGCGCTGCTGTTCCTGGCGATGAAGGTGCTGATCCGCAATGAAGCGCTGTATCAGGAACCCAAGGATGGCGCCCCGCCCCCGCCGTGGATTCGCGGCCTGCTGATCTTCACATGCACCGGCGTCAGCTTCGCGCATGGATCGAATGACGGGCAGAAGGGCATGGGCCTGATCATGCTGATCCTGATCGGCACCGTGCCCACCGCCTATGCGCTGAACCGCGCTGTGCCGGAACGCTATGCGGTCGAATTCCACACCCATTCGGTATCGGCACAGGCCGTGCTGGCACAGCAGGGCGTGACGCTGGAACCGGCCGCTGCGCAGGCGATCCAGACGCCTTCGGTCGCCCGGGACGAGATTTCGCGCTATATTTCTGAAAAGCAGCTGCAGCCTGCAACGCTGCCGGCGCTGACTGTGCTGGTGCGCGATGTTGATGCGCAGGTGGCCGAATATGGCTCTCTCGCGAAGGTGCCTTCGGCTGCGGTCAGCAATATCCGCAACGACATGTATCTGGCGTCCGAAGCGATCAAGCGGCTGGGCAAGGACAAGACCGCCGCCCTGCCCGAACAGACGATCACGACGCTGAACACCTACAAGGAATCGCTCGACGCCGGCACCCGCTTCATCCCGACCTGGGTGAAGGTGGCTGTGGCCTTCGCGCTGGGCCTTGGCACCATGGTCGGCTGGAAGCGGATCGTGGTGACGGTGGGTGAAAAGATCGGCAAGTCGCATCTGACCTATGCGCAGGGCGCATCGGCTGAACTGGTGGCCATGGGCACGATCTTCGGCGCTGACAGCCTCGGTCTGCCGGTTTCGACCACCCATGTGCTGTCGTCCGGCGTGGCGGGCACCATGGCGGCCAACAAATCGGGGCTGCAGATGAGCACGGTGCGCAATCTGCTGATGGCCTGGGTACTGACCCTGCCGGCATCGATCCTGCTGTCGGGCGGCCTCTATGTGCTGTTCTCCGGGATGTTTCAGTAAGCTTTCGATACCGCCTGCCTGAGTTTTGGATCAGTCCGGCGGTTTTCCCGCCATGCCAAAACCAGCTACGACCGGCGCCATGATGGTGATCAGACAATCACGCCCTGATGATAGCGCGCGGGTGATGGACATCTGGCGTGCAGCCGTCGATGCCACGCATCACTTCCTCCTCCCGCAGCATCGCGCCGCGATCGAGGCCGAACTGGCTGGTTTCCTGCCATCTGCCCCGCTGTGGCTAGCCGTGGATGGCGAAGATCGGGCGATTGGTTTCATGCTGCTCGATGGTGCGCAGATGGAGGCGCTGTTTGTCGATCCGGCCTGTCATGGCCAAGGTGTCGGCCGCGCGCTGGTCGATCATGCGCGCGGGCTGCACCGGGTGCTGACGACAGACGTCAACGCGCAGAACCCGCAGGCGGCAGGCTTTTACGCCCGGCTCGGTTTTGTGGAAGTTGGCCGGTCGGACAGGGACGGCCAGGGCCGCCCCTATCCTCTGATCCATTTGCGCGCCGGCTGACCGGTTCAGCCAGCAGGCAGGGGTTCCGCCGCTTCTTCCCCAGCGCGCCGGCCATGAAGGGCATAGAGCGTGGGCAGGACAAACAGCGTCAGCAGAGTGGCGCTGATCAGCCCGCCGATCACCACGGTGGCCAGCGGTTTCTGCACCTCCGCCCCGGCGCCTGTTGCCAGGGCCATGGGTACGAAGCCCAGCGAGGCAACCAGTGCGGTCATCACCACCGGTCGCAGCCGGGCAAGCGCCCCCTCCCGCGCGGCGGCGGCCCGGTCCATTCCCCGGTCCATCAGATCCTGTATCGATGTCACCATCACCAGTCCGTTCAACACAGCAATGCCGGACAGGGCGATGAAGCCGACTGCGGCCGAGATCGAAAAGGGCATGCCACGCAGGAACAGTGCCAATGCTCCACCCACCAGCGCCAGCGGTACGCCGGTGAAGACGATCGCCGCATCACGCCAGTTTCTGAGTGCGCCAAACAGCAGCAACAGGATCAGCACGAAACAGACCGGCACCACCAGAGCCAGCCGGGCGGTGGCCGAATTCAGGTTTTCAACCTGCCCGCCCCATTCCAGATATTGCCCGGCTGGCAGCCGTACTTTCTGCTTGATGCCCGCTTGCGCATCTGCGACCACGCTGGCGACATCACGCCCGCGCACATTGGCCTGCACCACGATACGGCGCTTGCCATTTTCCCGGCTGATCTGGTTTTGCCCCGATGTGATGGCGATGTCGGCGAGGCTGGACAGCGGCACGAACTGGCCCCCGGCGGTCGGCACCGGAATCTGATGCAGCACATCCAGATCGGCTAACTCTGCATTGGACAGGCGGATGGTCACGGGAAAGCGCCGGTCGCCTTCAAAGATCATTCCGGCCTCACGCCCGGCCACCGCTGCGGTGATGATCTGCTGCATCGCGGTGGCGGAAACGCCCAGCTGTGCCATCTGATCGCGCCGGGGGCGGATATCCAGCATGGGCAGGCCTTCGGTCTGTTCCACGCGTACATCTGTCGCCCCTTCGATGGTGCGCAGCACATCGGCGATCTGATCACCGGTGGCCGCCAGCGCATCGGTATCATCGCCAAACACCTTGATGGCGATATCGCCGCGCACCCCGGCGATCAGTTCGTTGAAGCGCATCTGGATCGGCTGGCTGATTTCCCAGGCATTGCCCGGCAAACCTTCCAGCGCGCCTTCGACCTTGGCGATCAGATCCGCCTTTGACAGGCGCGAATCGGGCCAGTCGGAACGATCGCGCATGATGATAAAAGTGTCGGAGATATTGGGCGGCATCGGATCGGATGCCAGTTCTGCCGTGCCGGTCTTGGAAAAGACGAACTTCACCTCCGGCAGTTTGGCGATCGCCTGTTCCACGCGGTTCTGCATCGCCTGGCTCTGGGCGACCGAAGTGCCGGGAATCCGCAGCACCTGCGCCACCACATCGCCTTCATCAAGCTGCGGCAGGAATTCCTGACCCAGCAGAGAGAAAGCGCCCGCACCGGCGGCCAGCATCAGGGCGGCAATGGCCAGCGTGCGGCGCGGCCAGGCCATGGCCTGGGTCAAGCGGGGGGCATAATGCCGGTCCAGCCAGCTGATGATCCGGCCATGTTTTTCCTCCACCGGGCGCGACAGCCAGATGGCCAGCATGGCCGGTACGAAGGTCAGCGACAGGACAAAGGCACTGATCAGCGCCAGAATCACCGTCAGTGCCATGGGGGTGAAGGTCTTGCCCTCGATACCGGTCAGCGTCAGCAGCGGGAGATAGACCAGGATGATGATCGCCTGGCCATAGACCGATGGGCGGATCATCTCCCGCGCGGCAGATGATACCACCGCCAGCCTTTCATCCTGCTGCAAAGTGCGGCCCAGCGCCCTTTGCTGTTCGGCGATCCGTCGCAGCGCATTTTCGACGATGATCACCGCGCCATCGACGATCAGCCCGAAATCGAGCGCCCCCAGGCTCATCAGATTGGCCGAAACCCCGCCGCGCAACATGCCGAAACTGGTCATCAGCATGGTGATGGGGATCACCAGCGCCGCGATCAGCGCCGCACGGACATTGCCCAGCAGCAGGAACAGAATGACGATGACCAGCAGCGCCCCTTCGGTCAGGTTCTTCGTCACCGTCCAGATGGTGGCATTCACCAGACCGGTGCGGTCCAGCACGGGTTGGACGACGATGTCTGTCGGGAGGGAGGCATTGATGCTGTCCAGTCGGGCGGCGACATTGCCGGCGACATTGCGGCTGTTTTCCCCGATCCGCATGATCGCGGTGCCCACAACCACTTCGCGCCCGTTTTCGGATGCGGAGCCCATGCGGATCGCCTGGCCTGGCTGAACGATCGCCACCTGGCTCAGGGTGATCGGTACCTCTGACCGGGTGGCGATCACCGTCTGGCGCAATTCGTCGATATTGCCGATCCGGGCGTCGGATCGCACCGACAGCCCTTCCCCATTGCGATCTACGACTCCGGCGCCGATCGCGCTGTTGCCGGCCTCCAGTGCTAGCGCCAGATCTTCCAGGCTGATCCCCAGCGAGGCCAGCCGCTGCATGTCCGGGATGACCTGGAACTGCTTCACATAACCGCCGATGGAATCGATCCCGGCGACGCCCGCCACCGGTTTCAGCAGCGGGGTGATGATCCAGTCCTGCGCGGTGCGCAGATAGGTCGCCTTGTCCGCATCGCTTACCAGCCGGTCGCCTTCGGGGGTGATATAGCTGTTGTCAGGTTGCAGGCCGGGCTCGCCCGGCTTGTGGTCATCATCGGGGCGGTGGGCCATGTGGACCGTCCACATGAACACTTCGCCAAGGCCGGTGGCGATCGGCCCCATGCTCGGCCGGGCGCCTTCGGGCAGGTCTTCCTCTGCCTCCCGCAGCCGTTCGGATACCTGATTGCGGGCAAAATAGATGTCGGTGCTGTCGGCGAAGACCGCGGTGATCTGGGCAAAGCCATTGCGGCTGAGCGAACGGGTGTATTCTAGCCCCTCGATCCCGGACAGCGCGGTTTCGATCGGGAAGGCGATCTGGCGTTCGATCAGTTCAGGGGACAGGGCTGGTGCGGTGACATTGATCTGCACCTGGTTGTTGGTGATGTCGGGCACGGCATCGATGGGCAGGCGGCTGATGGCCCAACCGCCGACACAGGCGGCAAGGGCGGTCAACAGCAGGACCAGCCAGCGTTTCTCGACTGAGAAACTGACAATTCGGGCGATCATCGATCAATGCCCCCCATGTTCGGCTTCGCCCTTGCCGAGCTCGGCCTTCAGGGTGAAGCTGCCTTCGGTGGCGATGCGTTCATCGCCCTTCAGTCCGGTTATCACGGCGCGGCCGCCGCCACGGGTGCGGATCGCCACGGGCGTGGCGCGAAATCCGTCATCGGTGCGGACGAACACCACAGTGCGGCCTTCGATCGACTGGATGGCACTTTCCGGAACGCTCAGGCTGTCGGATGTGCCGCCGGTATGAAGCGCGACCGATACCGGTTCGCCCGGGCGCCATAACCCGCCGCTGTTGGCAAGCGTAACGATCACCGGCACCAGCCGGGTTGTTTCATCCACCACGGGGGAGATGAAATGCACGGCGCCTGTCGCCCGCCTTTCCCCGGACATCACATCCACCGGCATGCCCTGGCTGATCCGCCCCGCATCCGCAGGGGAGAGTGACAGGGTCACCGCCACACGTGACAGGTCGGATATGCGGAACAATTCGGCATCGGGGGCGACCGTTGCCCCCAACACCACATTGCGGGCCGTGATCCGGCCGCTGATCGGCGCGGTGATCCCGATGCGATTGAGCGCCCCGGCGCTGACCCCGGCGGCGGCCAGTTGCTGTTGCCCCAGCCGGACGGCGATGTCCGCTTCTGTGGCGGCGGTGCGCGCCGCGATCAGATCGGCTTCGGGCGTGACCCGTTCGGCATAGAGCCGCTGTTCGCGCTGCAGCGTGGACCGGGCCAGCGATGCCCGGGCCCGGGCGGCTTCCACCTCTGCGCGCAGACCGGCCGCCTCGCGGCTTTCGATCACCGCGATCATCTCCCCGCGCTGGACGGCTTCGCCCAGATTGCGCCGCAGCGTGACCACACGCCCGCCGATCGCGGCGGAAACCACCTGGGTGGCCTGCGGATCGCCTTCGATCATCGCCGGCAGTGTCAGCACCCCGGCGCCGCCGGGCTGCGGTTGCGCCAGCGCAATTCCGGCAGATTCGATCTGCTGATCGGTCAGGTGAATTTCATTCTCTTCATCATGGCCTGCTTCGCCATGTTCATCATCGGCATGTTCATCGCCTTGCCCGGCGGTTTCGGTGTCCGTGGGTGTGGTGGAATTGCAGGCGGCCAGCGGCATCAGCAGCAGGGCGGCGAGAAGGGAGGCTTTCCTCATGTCTTACAATCCGTTCGCGGTGTTGGCCGGGTTCAGCGGGGTCAGCAGGCGGGAAATCCGCGCTTCGGCCAGAAGATATTGGCTGCGGGCATCGACGATGGATCGCCGGGTCTGCAGCAGGGTGGTTTCCGCCTCGAGCAGGGCCAGCTGGTCGAACTTGCCTTCGGCATAGCCAATCCGGGCAATCCGGGCGGCTTCGGCAGCCGTGCGCATCAGCGGTTCGGACATCCGCATGATCGCGGCGGCCCGATTGCGTTCGGCGACGGCGGTATCAACCGCCTGCTGGATCTCCAGCCGGGTCTGCCGGCGGCGTGCCTCTGCCTGATCACGGGCGTGTCCGGCCTGGGCAATGGCGGCTTGGCCATTGTTGAACAGCGGCAAGGGCACGCTGATCCCCACCACTAGGGCCACATCCTGTGATGCCTGGAACTGCCGCGCCCCGGCGGTAATGGAAACATCCTGCCAGCGCTGGCTGCGGGCGAGGCGAACCTGCGCCTCCGCCTCGGCCAGTGCGGCATCGGCCTGGGCGAGCGACAGATTGCTGTCCAGATCCAGCTGGGTGCCGGGGCCTTCGCCCAGCAGCGGGCCCGATGCCCCGGCATTGTCCAGCTGGCGCCGGTCGAGCGGTTCGGTGACCGGGCGGCCCATGTACCGTGCCAGCAGCGCTCTGGCCGCCGTTTCGGCGGTTTGGGCCTGTTCCCCTTCGGTCTGGGCGGTCAGATGCTGCAGCCGGGCACGCTCCATATCGATTGGCGGGGCAACACCCAATTCGCTGCGGCGGCTGGCGATCCGCAGGTTTTCTGCAGTTACGGCCTGTTGATCGCGCGCGATGGCCAGCAGATCCTGCGCGGACAGGGCGCTGACGAAAGCCTGGGTGATCGCCAGCCGCAGATCGGCCATGGTGGCTCCACCGGCCAGATCGGCCTGTTGCAGGGCAGCATCGGCGGCGGCCATGCGAGCTGACCGCTGCCCGGCCAGTTCCAGCGGCATGGCCAGGCTGGCCATGGTTTCGGCCTGGCGAATGCCGCGATAATCGCCCGTCCCGACGATGTTTTCGCTTTCAAAGCTGGCGATGGGGTTGGGGCGCAGTCCGGCCACGACCCGGCCGCTGGCAGCAGCCTGCCGACCGGCCTGCGCGGCATCCACGGCAGGCGACCAGGCGGCCGCTTCGGCCAACGCCTGTTCCAGCGTCAGGGCGGGTTGTGCTGGGGCTGGGCCTGCTTGCGCTTGGGCGAGTCCACAGAGGGGCCCCGCACCAAGCGCCGCGACGCAGAGCGCCGCAATCAGAGATTTCATTTTGGATTTCCTGAACAGAATGGCTGATCAGTGCCGCGCGTTGCAGGCGGCACCGGCGCATCGTCAGGCGATGGGTGGCCTCAGCATCAGGGCCCATATTTCAAGCGGCAACATGTCGCGATCGAAAGCATGCGGCATGGCCAGCGCGGCCGAATGCAGCGGCAGGCTGTGATCCTTCACCGTGCTCAGCTGATGATGGCCGTGGCAGCCACCGTGGGCATGGCAGGTGCAAGCATCGTCACTGCCATGATCCTGGCTGTGATCATCATCGCCATGCTGTTCGGCAATGGCATGCTGATCGCTGTCAGTGTCAGCACAGCCGAAGATCACGCAGATTTCCGGCAGGGCCGCTCCACTGTCTTCGGCAGCATGCGCCACCCCGCCCAATCCAAGGGCCAGGCACATGTAAATGCCAGTCAGGAGGCGGAGCAAACGATCCATGCAGGGCGGCGTTTATGCGATCCATTCGCATCTGTCATCTGATAGCATAACATCACACGGGTGTTTTCGGTCAGCCGCGCGTGTTTTCCTGGGCCACGGCGATGGCACTGTTCACCGCCTTGCGGGCGATTGGACTGTTTTTCCAGCAGGTGCTGCCCAGTGCGCCGGATACGCGGCTGCAGATATCCAGCGCATCTTGCTGTGCCAGCTGTGCCAGTGATCCGATGCCCAGTTCTTCCAGCCGCGCCACAAAAGCGGGGCCAACGCCTTTTATCGCCAGAAGAATATCCCGCTCCGGTTCGGAAAAGCGCACAAGAATGGTCGATTCAGTCATGCGGTGATCGTAACGGGCCGTTTACCTGCGGGCCAGCCGAACCGATCGACGGTGACGGTGAATATTGATTATGCGGAATTGTTTGTTCGGGCGGGGCGGCTTTGGTTATAGGGCCTTATTGCAAGGCGTTCGCAGCAACTTCATTCCGGTTGAGGTAGCAGGGCGAAACACAAATATGGGTTGGTCATGGCAAGCGAGAATTTGAAGACGCCGTTGGCGCAGGTCTGGCCGGCGGAATTCGCCGCACGCTACCGCGCGGCCGGATATTGGCGCGACGAAACCTTCCGTCAGGTGCTGGCCGGCCTCGCCCAGACGCGCGGCGAAGCCGTGGCGGTGGTCGGTGGGGATCAGCGCTGGACCTATGCTGATCTTGCCGCGCGCGCCGATGTGGCTGCTGCCGGTTTCCTCGCGCTGGGTTTGCAGCCGGGTGATCGGGTGCTGGTGCAATTGCCCAATATCCCGGAATTTCTGTCCGTGGTCTTTGGCCTGTTCCGGGCCGGGCTGGTTCCGATCTTCACCCTGCCGGCCCATCGCCTGACTGAAATCACCCATTTCGCCCGCAAATCGCAGGCATCGGCCTATGTCATTGCCGAAAGGCACGACGGGTTTGATTACCGCCCGCTGGCCGACAGTGTGCAGGCCGAAGTGCCCGAAATCCGACATGTGGTGGTGGTTGGCGATGCGGCCCATCACATTGCCTTTGATGGCTTCACGGCCGATCCGGCGCTGTTGCCGGTGGAGGATGCCGATCCTTCGGATGTGGCGCTGGTGCAGATTTCCGGCGGCAGCACGGGCCTGTCCAAGCTGATCCCGCGCACCCACAATGATTATCTCTATTCGATCCTCGCCAGCAATGAGATCTGCGGGATCACGCCGGACAGTGTCTATCTCGCCGCTTTGCCGGTGGCGCATAATTTCCCGATGAGCTCGCCCGGCGTGTTCGGGGCGATCTGCGCCGGGGCGCGGGTGGTGCTGGCGCCGTCGCCCACGGCCGATGTCGCCTTCCCGCTGATTGCCAGCGAAGGGGTGACGATCACCGGGCTGGTGCCGCCGCTCGCCCTGTTGTGGTTGCAGGCCGCGCCCAAGACCCAGCATGATCTTTCCAGCCTGCAGGTGCTGCAGGTCGGCGGGGCGAAATTCATGCCTGAATCGGCCAAGCGGGTGCGCCCGGTGCTCGGCTGCACCCTGCAGCAGGTGTTCGGCATGGCCGAAGGGCTGGTCAATTACACCCGGCTCGATGATCCCGAAGACACCATCACCGATACGCAGGGCAGGGCGATCTGCCCTGATGATGAGGTGCTGATCCTCGATGATCAGGGCAATCCCGTGCCCGAAGGCGAAGCGGGCAATCTGCTGACCCGCGGACCTTATACCATTCGCGGCTATCATGATGATCCGGCCGCCAATGGCCGGTCGTTCACCGATGATGGCTTCTACCGCACCGGTGATGTGGTGAAGCGCCTGCCCGGTGGTTATCTGGTGGTGCAGGGCCGTTCGACCGATCACATCAATCGCGCCGGGGAAAAGATTTCCGCCGAAGAGATTGAGGATCATCTGCTGGCCCATCCGCAGATCTTCGATGCGGCGGTGGTGTCCGTGCCGGACAATTTCCTGGGTGAACGCAGCTGCGCCTTCATCATCGCAGAGGGGGAAGCGCCCAAGCCATCGGCCATCAAGGCCTGGATGCGCACGCGCGACATCGCCGTCTTCAAAATTCCCGATCAGATCGTGTTCGTCGATGAATTCGTCACCACGGCGGTCGGCAAGATCAGCCGCAAGGAACTGCGCGCCACGCTGCGGGCGCGCCTGCTGGAACAGGAAAATGCCCGATGACTGCCATCACGCTTGAAAAACTGCGTGCCGATATTGCTGCCCTGCTCGAAGATGCGCCGGAAAGCTTTGGCGATGATGAAAATCTGATGGATCTGGGGCTCGATTCCATGCGGGCGATGAACCTGGCGATGGAATGGGATGAAGCCGGCGTTCCGCTCGATTTCGCCGATCTGGCCGAAGCGCCCACCGTGGCCGGGCTCTGGGCCCTGCTGGAAGAACGCCAGGGCGGGGCCGCATAAGCTGTATGGATGAAGCGACCGCTGTTCCGCTGACGGAAGCACAATCGGGGCTGTGGTATGCGCAGCGGCTGGATCGTGCCAATCCGATCTTCAACACCGGGCAATATCTCGATCTGCGCGGGCCTCTGGATGTGGAGGCCTTGCGTTCGGCGATTGCCCAGGCGGGGGTTGAAGCGGAATCGCTGTCACTGCGGTTTATCGATGCCGCAGAAGGCCCCCGGCAGATCGTCGATCCGGCGCTGCGGCCGCAGCTGCAGGTGATCGATCTGACGCAGGAAGCCGATCCGGAAGCGGCCGCACTGGCGGCAATCCGCCATGAAATGGATGTCGCCGTGGCCCCCGAAACCGGGCCGATGGCGCGCCAGCTGCTCTATCGCCTCGCGCCAGACCGGCATTTCTGGGCCCAGCAGGTGCATCATTTCGCCATCGATGGATATGGCATGGTGCTGCTGACGGGGCGGATCGCGGAACTCTATGGGTTGGCGATCGCCGGCAAGGACGCGGGCGGGCGGACGTCTGCTGGGCGACAATTGGCCGGGCGACCTCTGGCAGGACTGGTGGGGCTCTGGGCCGATGATGCCACCTATCGTGCCTCCGATGCACGGGCGGACGATGCCGCCTGGTGGCGCAATGCCATGACCGGCATGGATGAAGTGATCGGCATGGCGCAGGGCAAGGCGCAGTCGGCCTATAGTTTCCGCCGGTTCGAAGCGGCGCTGCCGCAATCCGCGCGCGAGGCGCTGCTCGCGCGTGCGAAGGCGGCCGGGCTCAACTGGCCCGATGCGCTGACCGCTCTGGTGGCGGCCTATTGCCGGCGCTTTACCGGCACCCCGGAAATCATCGTCGGCGTGCCGTCCATGGGCCGCATGTCACCCGCCACAGCGCGGGTGGTGGCGATGGTGATGAATGTGCTGCCCTTGCGGGTCTGCCCCGATGAGGATGCGTTGCTGAGCGATTATCTGGCCCATGTCGCGCGCGACACGGCAGAGGCGCGCAAGCATGGCCGCTATCGCAGCGAATATCTGCGTCGCGATCTGGGGCTGCTGGGCGGCAATCGCCGCCTGCACGGCCCGCTGATCAATGTGCAGCCTTACGACCGGCCGCCCCGGATGGCGGGGCTGGAGGTTGCGCTGCATGTCACCGGCACCGGCCCGGTGGAGGATATCAATTTCACCTTCCGGGGTGATGGCCTGCGCGAATTGTCGATCGAGGTGGATGCCAATCCTGATCTCTACAGCGCAGAAGAAGTGGCCGCCCATGGCAAGCGGCTGGCGGTGTTTATCGAAGCGGCGGCGCAGGCAGAGCGGCTGGTCGATGTCTCGACCGCCACGCCGGAAGAGGCCTTGCATGAGCTGGAGGCTTATAATGCCACCGCCCATGTGCTGCCGGATGTGTCGCTGACTGAATTGATCGAGCGGGGCATGGCAGCAACGCCCGATGCCCCGGCACTGCGCTTTGATGGCGCCGAGCTCAGCTATGCGGAACTGGATCGCCGCACGGCGGCGCTGGCCGTGTCATTGCAGGCGCGCGGTGTGGGCGCGGAAGTGATCGTGGCCGTGGCCCTGCCGCGTTCGCTGGAACTGGTGATCGCACTGGTTGCGGTGTTGCGCGCGGGCGGGGCCTATCTGCCGCTCGATCTGGAACATCCGACTGACCGCATCGCCACCATTCTCGATCTTGCAAAGCCGGCCGTGGTGCTGGCACGCAATGATCCCTTTGGCCTTTATGGCGATCGCTTGCTGGCGCCTGACGCCTGGCCGCAGGCCGGTGCAGCGGATGGGGCGCTGATTCCACCCGCGTCCGATGATGCGGCCTATGTGATTTTCACCAGCGGTTCGACCGGCACGCCCAAGGGTGTGCTGATCACCCATCGCGCCATCGTCAACCGGCTGCTGTGGATGGGTGAACATTATGGTTTCGGCTCGCAGGATCGCATCCTGCAGAAAACCCCGGCCACTTTCGATGTTTCGGTGTGGGAATTCTTCCTGTCCTTCATCACCGGGGGAACGTTGGTGGTGGCGCCGCCCGATGCGCATCGCGATCCTGCGGCGATTGCTACACTGATCCGGCAGGAAGCGATCACCACGCTGCATTTCGTGCCTTCCATGCTGGGCGCCTTCCTCGATTCCCGCGACAGCGACGGGATTCGCGTGGCGCGGGTGTTCTGCAGCGGGGAAGAACTGCCCGCCGATTTGCGGGACCGGTTTCACCAGCGGGTCAGCGGCGAACTGCACAATCTCTATGGCCCGACCGAAGCGGCTGTGGATGTCAGTTTTTGGCCGGCCAGCGCGGATGACACATCGCGCCCGGTGCCGATCGGCCATGCGGTGTGGAACACCCGGCTGGTGCTGCTCGATGATCAGCGCCGCCCGGTGCCTACCGGCATGGCGGGCAACCTCTATCTGGGCGGGGTGCAGCTGGCGCGGGGTTATCTCGGCCGGCCGGATCTGACCGCTGAACGTTTCATCGATGATCCTTTCCACCCCGGTGAACGGCTCTATCTGGCGGGCGATCTGGCGCGCCGCCGTCCCGATGGGGCGGTGGTCTATCTCGGCCGGTCGGATCATCAGGTGAAGATCCGCGGGCTGCGGATCGAACTCGGCGAAATAGAGGCGGTAATCGGGGCATCCGGGCTGGCCACGGCCAATATCGTGCTTGCGCGTGACGGGCGGCTGGTTGCCTATGTCGTACCTGCCGACGGTTACAGCGCTGACGCCCTGCGCGCCGCGCTCGGCCGTAGGCTGCCTGATTACATGGTGCCGGCCGCGATTGTCGAAATGGCGGCTATGCCGGTTACCGCCAATGGTAAGCTGGACCGCAAGGCCCTGCCCGAACCGGTTTTCAGCAGCAGCGGCGGTGAAGCACCGGCGGCGGGCACTGAAACCCGGCTGGCGGCGATCTTTGCCCAGGTGCTGGGGCGCAATGATGCGATCAGCGCCAATGATGATTTCTTCGGCCTTGGCGGGGATTCGCTTTCCGCTGTGCAATTGCTGGCCTCCATCCGGGAAGAATGGGGGCAGGATCCCGGCCTAGCTGCGCTGTTCGAACATCCGGATCTGCGCGGGCTGGCGGCCCAGATTGATGCCGGGGCAGGGGATGATGGCGGTGACGAAGGTCTTGGCCCGCTGATCACCCTGGTGCGCGGTGATGATGCTGTGGCGCCGCTGTTCCTGGTCCATCCGGCCGGCGGGCTCGGCTGGGGTTATCGCACGCTGGCGCTGGCTGTTTCGCAGATGCAGGGCCAGCGGCGGACCGTCTATGCCCTGCAATCCCCCGCGCTCGATCCCGATGTGCCGGCACCGCAATCGATCGATGCCCTGGCGGCGGATTACGCCCGGCGGATCATGGAAGCCTGGCCGCAGGGTCCGTGCCATGTGGCCGGCTGGTCGGTGGGCGGCATCATTGCGCAGGCGATCGCCGTGGAACTGGAAGCGGCCGGACGTCAGGTCGGGCTGGTTGCCATGCTGGACAGCTACCCCGCCGATTGCTGGCGGGCGGAACCCGAACCGACCACCAGCCAGGCGCTGCGCGCGCTGCTGGCGATCGCCGGTTATGATCCTGAAAAATACCCGCATCTGCAGACGCGCAAGGATATCCTCGATTTCCTGCGTGCAGGCGACAGTGCGCTGGGCAATCTGCCGCCGCGCGCGCTGGATGGGGTGATCCGTGTGGTGCTGGATACCAACCGACTGATCCGGGGCCATTATCACCGCCCCTTTGGCGGGGTGCTGACCCATGTCCGGGCCGGGCTCGATCATCAGGCGCGCCCGGAACTGACTCCGCAATTGTGGCAGGCCTATGGTGGTACGCTGGACAGCCTTGTCGTGCCATTCCTGCATCCGCAACTAACCGGCCCGGATGCAAGTGCGCTGATCGCCCCCGCGCTGGCCGAACGCATGGCTGCCCATGAACAGGTGCCTGCATGACCGGTGCAATAACTGGAGCAGCCGCGCGACTTGGCGGTTTTGAAGGGCGGGTGGCCTTTGTCACCGGGGCGGATGGCGGGATTGGCCAGGCGCTGGTGCAATTGCTGCTCGATGAAGGCGCGCGGGTGGTCGCGACCGATCTGAACACGGCAGAGGATCGGGGCGACAGGCTCTGGCGCCGCTCGCTGGATGTGGCGGACAGCGCGGCCGTGGATCGCGCCGTGGCCGACGTGGTCGCCGAATGGGGCGCGATCGACATGGGCGCCGGGGTGGCGGGTATTCTTGCCACCAGCATGGTGCTGGAAACCAGTGATGAGGAATGGCGCAGGGTGTTCGATGTGAACACCCATGGCACCTTCCATCTCGGGCGCGCACTGGGGCGGCATATGCAGCCGCGCGGGCAGGGCAGCATTGTGATTGTCAGTTCCAACGCCGCCGGCATTCCGCGCCACGCCATGGCGGCCTATGCGGCGTCCAAGGCGGCCAGCACGATGTTTGCCCGCTGTCTGGGGCTGGAACTCGCGCCCTTTGGCATCCGCTGCAATGTGGTGGCGCCCGGGTCCACGCTCACCCCGATGCAGACCGGCATGTGGGCCGATGATCAGGGCGCAGCGCGGGTGATTGCGGGCCAGCCGGATATCTTCAAATCCGGCATTCCGCTGGGCAAGCTGGCGACACCCGAAGATATTGCCCAGTCGGTGCTGTTCCTGCTGTCCGACCGGGCGGGCCATATCACCATGGCCGATCTTTATGTGGATGGCGGGGCGACGCTGCGCGGTTAGTCCGCCGCAGCTTCACCCCAGTCTCTGCCTGACCAGCGTCACGAAAATGCTGGCTGCCACAGGCAGCAGGCCATCATCGAAATCATAGGCCGGGTTGTGGCACATGGCGCTGTCCTGACCCAGGAACAGATAGGCGCCGGGTGCCGCTTGCAGGAACAACGCGAAATCATCGGTGAAGGGGAAGGGGGCATGATCGCGGATCACCCCTGCATCGCCCAGCACGGCGGCACAGGCCGCAGCGGCGCGATCCGCCCCTTCCGGCGCATTCACGCAGGGCGGCACTTCGGCCAGCACATTGCAGGTGATCGTGCAGCCGGTCAGCGCGGCCACGCCATCGCAGGCGGCGCGCAGCCGATCGAACAGCAGCGCCTGCACAGCGGGGTTAAGCGCGCGCAATGTGCCGCTGAGCCGGGCGGAGGCCGGGATGATATTGTGCGACATGCCGGCCTGCAGCGAACAGACGGTGATCAGTCCCGATTCCGCCGGATCGACATAACGCCCGACAATGGAGGAGATTTCTGTCGCCAGCCGCGCGGCCGCCTGCACGGGATCCGTTGCTTTGAAGAAGGCCGCGCCATGACCGCCCACGCCTTCGATTGCGACTTCCCACACGATATAGCCGTTCAGGGTCGATCCGGTGCGCACGCCGGCAGTGCCGGGTGCCAGCAGCGGCATGTTGTGGAAGGCGTAAACCTCATCAAACGGATAGCGATCCAGCAATCCATCGGCGATCATCGCCCGCGCGCCCAGGCCGTTTTCTTCCGCCGGCTGGAAGATCAGCACTACCCGGCCGCTCGCCGGCGGATTGGCGGCCAGATGCTGCGCGACGCCCAGCAGGGCGGCGGTGTGGCCGTCATGGCCGCAAGCATGGGCGATACCGCTATGCTGCGAATGCCATTCGCGCCCGCCTTCATCCTCCATCGGCAAGGCATCCATGTCTGCCCGCAGCGCGATCGACGGGCCCGGGGCCGCACCTTCGATCACCGCGACAACGCCGGTGCCGCCAATGCCGGTTTCCGGCGTCAGCCCCCATTCGCGCAGCCGTTCGGCCACCAGCGCGGCGGTGCGGCTTTCTTCAAAGGCCAGTTCCGGATGGCGGTGAATTTCGCGCCGCCAGGCGGTCATGTCCGGGGCGATGGCTTGCAGCTGGGGAAGAATGTTCACGGGATCGCTCTTTTCTGTGTTGCCCGGCTCAAACATGGGCGGGCCAAAATCACAACCCGCCAATGCGCAAAATCCATGGCACGCATGGCGGATCGGGGCAGTTGCCAGTGATTATCAATTTGCTACAGCGCCGGGCACAGCCCGCGTGTTTCCCTGTGAAACCGCTGCTGTCGCAAGGGTCGCCAGGCTGGCTGTCGTGAAGGAAAGAGCGCTGCACAATCCCACCCCCAATGCGGTTCCCGATCATCGGGACATGGCGGCCGCCTATCGCCGCACGATCCGGCGGCGGGTGTTGATCCTGCTGGTGATGCTGGTCGTGGGTATTGCCGCCTTCGCCTTTGATATTTCGACCGGGCCTTCGCCGCTGGCGCTGCGCGATGTCTGGGCCGGATTGTTTGATCCCGGCAGCCTGACCCCGCCGGAGGTGACGATCATCCGCGATGTCCGCCTGCCCTATGCGCTGATGGCCATTCTGGTGGGCGTTTCGCTGTCGCTGGCAGGCGCGGAAATGCAGACCATCCTCAACAATCCGCTGGCCAGCCCCTTTACCCTGGGCGTGTCATCGGCGGCATCCTTTGGGGCGGCGCTGGCGATTGTGCTCGGCCTCAGCCTGCCCTTCGTTCCGGGCGACTGGATGGTGCCGATCAACGCCTTCATCTGCGCCTTTGCCTCTGTGCTGCTGCTGGAAGCGCTCGCACGCAGCCGCGCGGCCGGGGTCGAAGGGGTGGTGCTGTTCGGGATTGCGCTGGTCTTCACCTTTAACGCGCTGGTGGCGCTGATCCAGTTCGTTGCCTCGCAGGAAGCGTTGTCGCAGCTGGTGTTCTGGAGCATGGGCTCGCTTGGCCGGGCCACCTGGACCAATCTGGCGGTGCTGGCGGTGGTCGTGCTGCTGGTCACGCCCTTTTCCATGCAGGCGGCCAATGCGATGACCGCGCTGCGGCTGGGCGAAGATCGCGCGCGCAGCTTCGGCATTGATGTGCAGCGGCTGCGGTTTGCCTCGCTGCTGCGGATCAGCGCGCTGGCGGCAACATCGGTGGCCTTTGTCGGTACCATCGGCTTCATCGGGCTGGTCGGGCCGCATATCGCGCGCATGCTGCTGGGCGAAGATCACCGCTTCCTGCTGCCGGCATCCATGCTGACCGGGGCGGTGATCATGTCGCTGGCATCGGTGGCCAGCAAGATCATGGTGCCCGGCGTGCTGCTGCCGGTGGGCATTGTTACATCGATGATCGGGGTACCGGTGTTCCTGGCCCTGATCCTTCGCCGGCCGGATCGCGCCTGATGCTGCACTATACCGAACATCTCACCATTTCCGGCCTGGGCGCGGCCTATGCACGGCGTCAGATCATCGACGACCTGTCGCTTCCTCCGATTGCCCCGGGGCAGGTGGTTTCGCTGATCGGTCCCAATGCGGCCGGCAAGACCACGCTGCTGCGTTCGATTGCCGGGCTGCACCCGACCACGGGTTCGCAGATGCTGGGCACGCGCGAACTGACCGATATGACGCTGGCTGACCGGGCCAAGCTGGTCACCTATATGCCGCAGAGCTTGCCGCAGAAGGTGGCGCTGACTGTGCTGGAAGGCGTGATCGGCGCCTTGCGGGCGTCCCCGGTGGAAGGGGATTTCCGGTCTGAGCAGGAACTGCTGGAAACCGCGCTGGAAGTGATCACCCGGGTTGGCATTCCGCATCTGGCGATGACCGCGCTGGATCAGCTGTCCGGCGGGCAGCGCCAGCTGGCGTCACTGGCGCAGGCGCTGGTCCGTTCGCCGCGCGTGCTGCTGCTGGATGAACCGATCAGCGCGCTGGATCTGCATTATCAGCTGCGGGTGATGAAGCTGGTCAATGCGCTGGCCCGCGAACGCGGGATGATGGTGATCATGGTGCTGCATGATCTGGCGATCGCGGCACGCTGGTCAGACCGGATCGTGGTGTTGGCCAAAGGGCAGGTGGTGGCTGATGGCACCCCGGCGCAGGCAATCAATGCCGAAGTGCTGGCGCAGGTCTATCGTGTGGTCGCCCGGGTCGAACCGGAAGAATCCGGCCTCAGGATCGCGATCGACGATATTCTGGCCGACTGATCAGGCTACTTTTCAAAGTTTACAGCAACAGAAACGCCATAGGGCGCATGCCTTGCGGCATGCGCCCTATGATTTTGATACCAATGGAACTGCCCGGCCGGTGAAGACCGGGCAGTTGCCGGAGGATATCAGCGCGGACGGATGCGAAGGACGGTATCGCCTTCTTCGCCGCGCGCAGCAGCCGACTTGTCGACTGCGAAGATGGTGCCATTGGCGCCAACCGACACATGGTTTGCCATCGGTGCCGGGCCCAGATTGGCCACCAGCTTGCCGTCAACATCGGTCACGGCAATGGTGCCGGCACCACGGTTGGCGACATAGGCCAGGCGCTTGACCGGATCGAAGGCCACGTTCAGCGCGCCGGCGCCGATCGGGGTGTCGGCAATCACAGCACCGGTGTTGCCGTCCAGCACGACCAGATTGTCGCTGCCCTGGGCTGCGACGAAGATGCGGCCGGTCTGCGGATCGTTCGAAACGCCGATTGCGCCGCGTACGCCCGGAACGCGCAGAACCTTCTCAACCGTATCGGTCTGGGTGTTGATGATCGCCACTTCGCCGGTCGACAGGCTGACGACATAGAGCTTGTGGTTGGCGGCATCGAGCGACTGGCTGGCGGCGGAGAATTCTTCACCGCGAACGCCGGACTGGATGGTGATCGTCTTGGCAACTTCATTGTTGGTGGTGTTGAAAACCACCACTTCCGGGTGGCCGGTGGCGCTGACGAAAGCCTTGTTGACCGACTGGTCAATCACGACATCGCGCGGGTGGCCAACGGTTTCCGGGGCGAACTGCTTGATCAGTTCCAGGTTCGACTGGCGATAGACGCCCACGGTGTTCTGGCGGGTGTTGGTGACCCACACGGTGTCATGCGCATCATCCACGCCCACGCCATAGACTGCGAACAGGCCGGGGCGGGTGTCGGTGTCAGCTGCTGCGCCGGGGCGTGCCGGGCCGGCGGGGCCAGGACGTGCCGGGGCTGCTGCGGGCGAAATGCGGGCGGTGATCGCCATGGTGTCTGCGTTCAGCTTCAGCAGTTCGGAATCGCGCACCGGCGGGCGGCCGACGGCAGAGGTTACGAACACCGAATTGCTCTTCGCGCTGTAAGCCGACTGATACAGACCACGGGCGGCCTGGGCTTCGGTAAGGGTGAAGTTCGACTGGCCGGACAGCGGCACGGTCGGCGAAACCTTCAGTTCGGCCACGCGTGCGGAATAGGGGCCCTGGGCCACGACCACGATCGGGTGGCTGCCGTACACCGCATTGGCGGGAACGGTGATGGTGCCTTCGATCTTGCCTTCGGCATTGGCGGTCAGCGAACCACCGGCCAGCGCTTCGGTGCCGTAATAGAGGGCAACCTTCTGGTTCGGCTGGAAGCCTTCACCAGCAACGGTAACCTGCGAACCGGCTTCGATCGGCTTGCCGCGTTCGGCGGCCGAGAAGTTGACGCGCGCTTCCGACGTGCGGTCGAGCGTGGTGAAGGCGGCCTGGGCATGGGCCACGCTGGCGCCAGCCATCAGCGAACCTGCGATCAGCAGGCTGAGGCCCGAACGCCTGAATCTGTTTCCGAGAGATGCCATTGGGTATTTCCTCCTGTTATGTTTCAAACTGAATGGTCGGATGGATAAACTTGGTCTTCTGCCCGGTGCCGGGCAGGCGGATCGTGCCGCTTGTGCAAATCAGGTTTCAGCCGGTGGGCGTCAGCGCAGATCCACCCAGTAAACCCCTTGATAGGGGATGGAGAGGAACTGGCTGTTGATCGCCTGCAGCGTGGCTGCCGGATCAACGTCCTTGAACTCTTCTGGGTGGATCCATTTGGCGAAGGCCTCGATCGCCACGATATCGAGCGGCGAATTGATCAGCTGATGCGAAAAACCATGCGTCCGGCCTTCTCGAACCGCCGTCAGCCCGGAAATGCCGCGCCGTGCAGCCACCTTTTGCAATGATGCGCGCGCTGTGGCTTCGTCATATCCCGCACCCAGCACCAGCCCGCCGGCCTTGGCCAGATGCGGCCCGCCGGTGGCGATATAGACGTAGGGATCGCGCGAGATGACATATTCAAGGTTCAGCTTGCCGAACGACTGATCGATCACATCGGCGCCGACGTTATGGCCGCCCACGAAATTGATGTAATCGCCGATATTGCCCTTGCCCGGGGAATTGCAGCAATCGGCATTGATGCCGGCATGCGCCTCCAGAAATACGGTCGGGCGGTCATCGGCGGGCAGGGCGGCGACGCGATCGGCGATCTGTTTCATCCGTTCGGCGCGGAAGGCGATGAAGTTTTCCGCCTGTTCCTGTCGCCCGGTCAGCTGACCCAGGATGCGCAGGCTTTTTTCCAGATTTTCGAACGGCTTGACGAAGAAGTCGACAATCACGACCGGAATGCCGGCGGCTTCCACCTGGGCAATCTGCGCTTCGGTCACACCGCTTTCGAGAGAGAGCAGCGCCACATCGGGCTTGGCAGCCAGCAGCGATTCCAGATCGAAGGCACCGGCAGAGCTGGCGATCTTAGGCAGATTGGCCAGCTGCGGCGATTTTGTCAGGAGCTGCTGATAGGTTTCATCCCCCAGCCGGTTCACATCCTGCGGCCAAGCCGACAGCAACGCAACAGGATCGGGGGACAGCAGGCCCAGCGCCACGAGATAGCGACTGTCGTCAATCGCGATGCGGGTGGCAGGGCCTTTCAGGGTGATCGGTCGGCCGCGAACATCGGTCAGGGCGGCGGAAGCCTCTGCCGCCGGCGTAGAACCGGATGTGCCACGCCAGTAAAAGGACGCGCCCAGGATCGCGATGACGGCAACAGCCAGCACGATCAGCAGGTTCGATCCCCGCTTGGTGCCAGACCCCGATTTGTTGTTTAGAGTGGTAATCTCTGTTCCCCTGCCGGTAGCTTCGCTTCCCGCTTGCGGCACGCTCTCACGGATTTGATAATGATTTGCAAGAGTGATTCATGGAAAGCATAAGCACTATTCGATCAACTGATGGCGATGGCCCCGGATTGCCGGGGGGCGAACCCTATCGGTTGGCCGGTGCCACAACGCATTTTCTGCGCTCTGCCATCACTGGCGATGTCTATCGTATCGATATTGCGATTCCCATCGCAACAGCGCCTGATGGCGGCTGGCCGGTGATTTTTCTGCTCGATGGTACCGGTTGTTTCGCCACCTGCGTCGAAGCCATGCGCCGCATGAGCCGGCGGCCCGATGCCACGGGTGTGGTGCCCGCCGTTGTGGTCGGGATCGCACTGCAGGCCGGGGGTGAAGATGGCATTGCTCTGCGTCGGCGCGATTTCAGCTCCGCTCGCGGGGAGGAACAGGGGACCGGTGGCGCAGACGATTTCCTCCGCTTCATTCTGGATGAGGTGACCAGTCATGTGGTCGGCCTCGCACCGGTCGACATGGATCGTCTGACTCTGTTCGGTCACTCACTGGCCGGTTATTTCACGCTGTGGGTCATGGCCCATCATCCACGCAGCTTCCGGGCCTATGCCGCGATCAGCCCGTCGATCTGGTGGGATCGGGATGGCTTGATGGCCGCGCTGGAGGCGGCGGATCTGTCGGCGGCGCGGGCCATGATCGCGATCGGCGAGTGGGAAGATGCGCTCCCGCCCTGGCAGCAGGCGGCGCCGGGCAGTGAAAAGGTGCTGGCCCGTCGCGCCGCGCGGCAAATGGTCGCGCAGGCACAGGATATGGGCACTTATCTGCAGCAAAGGCTGGGGGCAGACCGGGCGCGCTTCAACCTGCTGCCGGATGAAGATCATGCATCGATCATATCGGCAGCCATTCCGCGCATGCTGCGACTGGCGAGCCTCGATTAGCTGGATTTTAGGCGATTCTGCGGTGGATTTCTGCCGCCGGTCTGCGAAAGCAGGGAAACCGATCAGCACAAGGATAAGCAGAACATGGCCCTGACCGACAGCACCCGATCTTACGGCACGGTCAGCCGCGTTCTGCACTGGACCATGGCCGCGCTGATGCTGTGGCAGTTTGGCGGCATGATCCTGAAGATGGTGCTGGGCCGGGTGCCGGTGATGGGTTTCTGGGTGGGCACCCATGCTTCGGTCGGTACGCTGTTGCTGCTGGTGCTGATGATCCGGGCGGGCTGGGCCTTCACCCAGAAAACGCAGCGGCCGCCCTACGACGCGGGCGCACTGGGCCGTGCGGCCATGCTGGGCCATTACGCGCTGTATACGCTGATGTTCGTGATCCCCTTCATCGCACTGCTGCGCATGGCGGGTTCCGGCAAGGGGGTACGCCTGTTCGGTGTCCAGTTGCAGCAGCCCACCGGTGAAGAGGTCAGCTGGATGACGGCGGCGGGCAATGCCCTCCACGGCAATCTCGCCTGGGTGCTGCTGGCGCTGATTGGCGGCCATGTGCTGATGGTGCTGCTGCACCGCTACGTGTGGCGTGATGATGTGCTGAACCGGATGATCGGCAGCCGCGCCTGAGCATGGCACAGCCCGGTTGGCCGGGCTGACAATCACAATCTGAAGAATCTGGCTGAAGGTTCTGGTCGCGGCTGAAAGTGCCGCGCCCTTTGCTGTTCCCGCTGCATGCCAAATGACATGCCAATCGGATGATCATCAGCATCCGATAATGTGATCATTCGATCGGTCCATTAATGGATCAGTTTAACAATGAACCTTTTTCGCATTGGTTTGTATAAGAAATATCCCAAAATGCAGCCAATTTGTTGCACTGCGGGATTGTTTGGACTGTCTGGAAATTATGATTTGTTAACGATGTAAGTCGTTACATGGGTTTCTAAAAACGGGGGTAGCGAAGGAGTAGATACTGTGCGGAAAAGGATACTTATTTCAGCGACAGCTCTGCCCGCAGTCATGTTTGCGGCCGTGCCTGCCAAGGCGGATATCACCGGTACGATCGATGCGACCATTACGCTGGAAGCGGGCTGCATCATCAATGGCACCAATTATGATGATGGTTCCACCGGCGTTGATTTTGGCACGCTGGATTTTGGCACATACAACACGCTGTTCACCCAAGCGGATTCGGAGGTGGTCAGCGCGGCGACCGGTTTCACCATTCAATGCAGCAATGGCGTTACCCCGACCCTGTCGTTCAATGCGGGCCAGAATGATGGTTCGGGCGATGGCGTCGGTGTGCATGCCATGGCGCATTCCACCGCCGCCGGCCAATTCGTGACCTATAATCTCTATAGCGATGCGGGCCGGACCGCCCTTATCCCGATCGGCGGTGATATTGTGCTGGCCGGGGATGGATCGACACAGACGGTCAATGTCTATGGTCGCGCCTTTGGCGAACCGGGTCTGACCCCGGGTGTCTATAACGACATCGTCACCGTGGTGGTTGAGCTCTGAGGCCGGGGCGCAGAGCGGGACGGTCGATGCCGGACCTGATGCTGCGCCATTTTGTTCTCTCTGCCGCCATGCTGATGGCGGCTTGGTGGCCGGCCACGGCCAGGGCGGCAACCACGGCCGAATTCGCTGTCACCGCCACCGTCGCGGCGGGCTGTCTTGTTGATGGGCTGGGCAGCACCGGAAACGCGGGCCGGATCGGGACGCTGGATTTCGGGGAAGATTCGACCTTCTCCACGGCGACCCACACGGCCACGACCACGGCGACGCAGGCGATCCGGTTGCGTTGCACGCCGGGGGTGACACTGAGGATGGTGATTGATGGCGGCGCGCATGTTGCAACCGGCACCCGCAATCTTCAGCGCGGGGCCACCACCACGGCCAGGATCCCATACATCTTGTGTCGGGATGCGGCCTGCACCCAGCTGATCGGCATCAGCACCCAGACCAATATGGTGATCACCACCAGCAATACCGAAGATGTGCGCCTGCCGATTTACGGCCGGCTGACGCTGCCGGGCAATGTGCCGCCCGGTACCTATACCGACACGCTGACGGTCACCCTGACCTGGTGAACGCCATCGCTATTGGGACGAAACAGATGACCCACCGATTTCTGTCTGTGCTGACATCTGGCCTGCTGGCTGCCTCTGCCTTCTCCGTTCCGCATGTCGCGGCGGCCCAACAAGGCGGATCAGTGCTGATCTGGCCGGTCAATCCGGTGATAGAGGCCAATACCCGTGCCGGTGCTCTTTGGCTGGAAAACAAGGGCGGCAACCCGGTGACCGTGCAGGTGCGCGTGTTCGCCTGGGCGCAGCAGGACGGGCGCGAAGTCTATGCCGAACAGGATGAGATTCTGGGCACCCCGCCGATCATCACCATCCAGCCGGGTGACAGGCAGCTGGTCCGGCTGACCCGGACGACGCCGCCGCCGGTGGAGGCAGAACGATCCTATCGGCTGGTGATCGACGAAGTGCCGACCAGCGACGGGGCTGCAGCATCTGGCGCGGCGGTCAGTTTTCGCATGCGTTATTCACTGCCGCTGTTCTCCTACGCGGTGAATCAGGCTGAACCGGCCAAGCCTGCGCCGCGCCCGGTGCCGCAAATGGCCTGGCGGATCGGATCCGACGGGGGGGCACGCTTCCTCGAAATCAGCAACAATGGCGCCGGCCATGCACGGCTGACCGATGTGGCGCTGGCCGGCGGGCGCGACCGCTGGACCGTGGCGGAGGGACTGTTCGGCTATGTCCTGCCCGCATCATCCATGCGCTGGGATCTGCCGGACAATATCGGCGATGCCACCGAACTAACCGCGACGGTCAATGGTCAGGAAGCGCTTCGGATAGAGCGTCAGCCAGGATGATGCAGGGTGGCTGGTGGGATCGCCCGTTCGGACCTGCTGCTGATGTCCACACTGGCGGTCACGCTTGGCTACCCGGTGGCGGGTCGGGCCGCGAATGAAAGGCTGATCGAATATCACAGCTATGACGATCTGCCGCCCCCCGCCAAATCCGCCGATGTCCCGGCCGTTCAGCGGCTGGAGCTGGAACTGTTCGTCAACGCCATGCGGACCGGCATAGTCGCGATGGTGATCCGCCATGGTGATCGCTTTGAGATGCGCACGGATGATCTGCGGCAGGCGGGGATTCAGATCGACGCGGCCAGCGAAATGGTCTTCCTGGACATGCTGGATGGCATTCATGCCGATTATGACGCGCCGCGTCAGATCCTGCATCTGACCGTCTCGCCCGAAAAGCTTCCGGCCCAGCAGTTTGGCGGGAGAGATCGCACCTTCCAGCGGGCGGAATATGACATGGGCGGCCTGCTCAATTACGATCTCTATGCCACCGGGGGCGGCAATGCGCCGGTTCAGGCATCGCTGTGGCATGAAGCGCGGGTGTTCGGCATGGGGGCCATGGCGTCCAGCACGGGTGCGCTGCGCACCGGCACGGCCAATGGTTACATCCGCTATGACAGCTATGCCCGCTGGTCAGACGAACGCAGCATGATCACGGTGGAGGCGGGGGATATCATCACCCGCACCCTGCCTTGGGTGCCGGCGGTGCGGCTGGGCGGTTTGCAGGTGTCGCGTGATTTTTCGGTGCGGCCTGATGTGATCACCTATCCCCTGCCTGAATTTGCCGGGACGGCTGCGCTGCCATCCACGGTTGAACTGGTGGTCAATGGCCGGCGGGTGGCCGGGGCGCAGGTTCAGCCGGGGCCCTTTTCGCTCGATACGCTGCCGCCGATCAACGGCTATGGGCAGGCCAATCTGATCGTCACGGATATGCACGGCCGCAGCATTGCCACGGCGATGCCCTTTTACATTGGCAGCACGCTGCTGCGCCCGGGACTGAGTGATTATGCTGTTTCGGTCGGCGCATTCCGGCGCAATTATGGTCAGCGCAGTTTTGATTATGGCGGCTATGCGGCCAGTGCGTCGGCGCGGCATGGGCTGACCAGCGATATCACATTGGAAATGCGCGCTGAACTGGCGGAAAATCTGCGGGTCGGCGGTGCCGGCGCGGTGGTTTCCGTGGGCAATCTGGGCCTGTTCAGCGCCGCTTACAGCCGCAGTTTCCACAATGGGAAGAGCGGTGGCCAGTGGAGCCTGGCGCATGAATATCAGGCGGAAACATTTTCCATCGGCGTCAGGCATGTGCGGCAGGATGCCGATTATGTCGATCTGGGCCTGCTCGACCGGCGTGATAATGGCTGGGAACGGCAGACCTCCGCCACGGCGGCTTTCTCCCTGGGGCAGTTAGGCACGGTTGGCCTGGGTTACTTCGACCTTCAGCGGGAAACTGCACGAGACACGCGGCTAGCCAATCTGGCCTGGGTGCTGCCGCTAAGCGGGGAAACCCGACTGAACTTCACCGTATCGCATGAATTTGAGGAAAAGAGCTGGTTCGGCGCGATCACGCTGAGCATTCCGCTGGGCGGCGGGATTCTGAGCGGCGGCGCAGCGCGCAATCAGAATGGGCGCACCAGCCTGCGCGCGGATTACTCGCTTCCCGTGCCGGTGGAGGGCGGCCTGGGCTGGAATGCCAGCGTCGTCAGCGAAGATGGTCGCACCCCGTCCTGGCGGGCAGAAGGGATTTTGCGGACCCAGCCGATTATGCTGCGCGCCGGCGCCTATGGGCGGGACAATGCCACGGGCTGGTTCGGCGCCAGCGGTTCGGTGGTGCTGATGGATGGCGGTGTGTTTCTGGCCAATCGGGTGACCGATGCCTTTGCCGTGGTCAGCACCAATGGGCAGGCGGGCATACCGGTGCGTTATGAAAACCAGCTGATCGGTGAAACCAACAAGCACGGCCAATTGCTTATCCCTGCCGCCAGCGCCTATTACTCGGCCCGCTATGACATCGACACACTGTCGCTGCCGGCCAATATCAGCGCACCGATGGTCAGCCAGCAGGTCAAGATTGCCGCGGGCAGTGGTCATGTCATTCGCTTCCCGGTTGAACAGGTCGTCGCGGCGCGCGGCACCATCCGCGATGCTGCCGGTGAACCCCTGCCGGCCGGGGCACTCGCCACGCTGAATGACGGGCTGACCACCTATGTCGGCTGGGATGGGCTGATCTATCTGGAAAATGTTGCGCCCACCAATGTGCTGCGGGTCGCGCTTCCCGAAGGTGCCCAGTGCAGTGTTGCTTTCACCGCCGCCGAATCTGCCGAAGAGATCATCGATCTGGGGGATCTGACATGCCGACCATGATCCGCCGCGCCCTTTGGTTTCTGGCTGGGGCCATCGCGCTTGCCGTTGCACCGGCCGCGCGCGCCTGTACCACAGCCAATTCGACCATCGCCCTGCCCGCTGTCAGTTCCTATACCGTGGCGACCACGGCTCAGACCGGTAGCGGTTCTGCCGGGCTCAGTTGCGATGTCGCGCTTGCTGTGCTGACCGCGCATTACGTGCGTTTGCGGACCGAAACCCTCAGCACCGTGCTCACCGGCCCGGGCGGGCTGACAGTTCCCTTTGTTGCGTCAACAACAGCAGGTGGGCCATCGCTCGTCGCAAACAGCACGCTGGATCTTTCTTCCACTGCGATTCTAACCCTGTTTGCCGGACAGAACAGCACGGTGCCGCTCTATATCCGCACCACGCCCACGGCCAATCTGCGCGCCGGCACCTATACCGGCACCATCGGTCTGCGATGGTATTACTCGGTGTGTTCCGTGGGGATCGCGCTGTGTCTCAATTTTTCCAACAGTCCCGGACTTGTCCGTCCGGCGCTCGGCGCGCCAACGGTCTGGGGCAGTGGCGTGCTGGTAACCGTTACCGTGCAGCTGGTGGTGGAAAATGACTGCGTCATCAATGCCCCCAGCCTGGCCTTTGGCACAGCGCCGCTGGTCGGCAGTTTCAGCGCGGCAACGCGCACCATCCAGATCCGTTGCAGCGCCGGGGCGGCCTATAGTGTCGGTCTCAACAATGGCGCCAATGCGCTGGGCACCCAGCGCCGCATGCGCAGCGGCACCAACTATCTGAATTATGAGATTTACAAGACGACCAGTACGACCGAACGCTGGGGTTCGGTCGGTACCGCCCGTCGCAGCAGCGCCACGGCCGATACCAATCCCGCCATCTACAATTCATCGACCAATCAGGGATATACCTATCGCGCGATCATCCTGCCCGGCCAGACCACGCCCCCGGCCGGCAGTTACAGCGATACCATCCAGCTGGATGTGACCTTCTGACAGGCAAACACAAAGCGCGCGGTTGATCAGCACACCGGCCGTACCCAGATGCGGACACAATCCAGGTTTCCGGAAATGGAGCGCCCGTGTGCACTATCATGTGTTTGAAACAGCGTCCGGCTTTGCTGCGATTGGCTGGGGCTCATCGGGGATCACCAGCTTTCGCCTGCCTGCGCCAAGTGCTGGCAGCGCGGAACATGCCTTGCTCCGCCGATTGCCGCATGCGTCCCGTTCACAGCCACCGCAGCCGATCCGCGATGTGATCGATGCGGCCTGCCGCTATTTCGCCGGGCAGCGGGTGGATTTTGCCGATGTGGCAATCGATCTGGGCGTGCAGGATGGGCTGTTCACCCGCATCTATGGCTTTGTCCGTGCTCTCCCCTGGGGGCAGGTGACCACCTATGGCGCGGTGGCAAAAGAACTGGATGAAGGGCCGGAGGTGGCGCGCATCGTGGGGCAGGCCATGGCCAGCAATCCCGTGCCGCTGATCATCCCCTGTCACCGGGTGATGGCGGCAAACGGCAAGATCGGCGGTTTTTCGGCGCCGGGCGGATCATTGTCCAAGGCGCATATGCTTTCGCTAGAAGGGGTGGTTCCGCATCCGGCAGAGCCGGCGGCGCAAATGGGTTTTGGTTTCTGAAACTGTGCCCGGCCGCTGACGGCCAGCGAATTGTGCCAGATGGTCGGGATCAACGAATTCAAGCTGAAGCAGGGCTTCCACGATCTGTTCGACACCACCCCGCATCGGATGCTGACCGAAATCCGCATGAAGCACGCGCGCGATGCCCTTGCTCGTGGGGAGGCGGTGTCCACGGTCGCCTATCGCACCGGCTATCAGCATCCGGGCAATTTCAGCGCTGCCTTCAGCCGTTTTTACGGCATGTCACCCAGCGCAGCCCGCCGCAAATTCACCTGACGTATCGCTGGTGTCCGGCGCTGGAGCCGCCACGACCTGATTCCGGCCGCCTCGTTTTGCCCGATACAGCGCATCATCCGCGCGGCTGATCAGATCTTCCACCAGTCGACCATTGGTGATCGTGGTGCTCAGACCCGTTGCCGTGCCGATGCTCACCGTGATCGGGATCAACAGATCGCCGCAATGAACGGGCGCGTCGGCGATCGCCCGACGCAGTCGCTCGGCAATGGCCGGCAGCTCATCTTTCGCCGAAGGATCCAGCAGGGCGATGAATTCCTCGCCGCCGAAGCGGGCAAACAGATCCCCGGCACGCAAGGTGTCCCGGCAGCGCTGGGCAACGATCTTGAGCACCTCATCTCCTGCCGGATGGCCGTAATTGTCATTGATGCGTTTGAAATGGTCGACATCCAGCATCAGCAGCGAAACACCGCGACCCTGTTTTGTGGCCTGCAGGGCCAGAATTTCGCCAGATCGCTCTTCAAAATGGCGGCGATTGGCAGCGCCGGTCAGCGGATCGCTGGTCGCCAGCCGGCGCAGTTCCGCCGCCATCATCAGCTCTGCGGTGACATCGGTGAACAGCCAGATTCGCCCCTGTTCGCCTTCTCCGCGCACGGGATGGGTGGTGACTTCCAGCGTCCGCTCACCCAGTGACCAATTCATGGTTGCCGAGAAATCGACATTGCCGATCTGGGTGGCATAGGCCTGCGCCAGTTCTTCCCGATTGTCGCAACTTTCGCGCAGATCGCGCATCAGATTGGCCAGCACCTTGGTCTGATGGGCGCCAGGGAAACAACCCAGCAGCGTGCCGGCCCGCTCATTGATCATTGCGCCCAGGCCATGGCCATCGATCAGCACAATGCCCGACGGCACGCTCTCAAACAGATCGCGAAACTGGTCTTCCATGGCGATCTGCTGCGTGTTCTGCCTGCGGGCAGACAGCAGGCTGGCGACGGTTTCCGCCAACAGCGGCAATTGGCCGATCAGGGGCAGCGCTGGCGGATTTTGCACCCAAAGCAGCAACAGGCCGCCAGGCGGTGAATGCTCCGCTGGGGTGGGGACATAAAGGGCGGCTGTCGCGGGCTGTTCCAGGGCGTGCAGGATCGCACTCGGCAAGCGAAAGTCCGTCGCCGGAACCGGGTTTGCATCCCATTTGCGCCCAAGCAGCCCGCTGTTGCCCAGATTGAACGCGCCGAGCTTATGGTGAGACGACGCCCCGGCGGTCAGCGCGCGGCCCTGTTCATCGATTTCTACGGCAAGCGCCAGCTGTGCCTGACATGCTTCAGCAGCGAATTGGCATAGAGCATTGATGTCTGCGGTCGTATTGCTGGTCATGACGGCAGCCCTCTCAGATCCAGTTGGTCCAATCTGTTTTCCAGGATGGCCAGCACCGCAGCAGGGTGGGTCATATGTGGCAGATGCCCAGCGGCATCGATGATGTCCAGCGTGGACCCGTCAATGGCCTGGGCCAGCCAGTGCCCCACGGCCACCGGCACCGCCACATCTTCAGCGGTCTGGATCAAATGCACCGGACGCGTGATGCGTTTCGCTGTCTGGCGCATGTCCGATCCGAAAATCGTGCGGGATGTGTTCAGCGCGATATCAGGCTGCATGGCAAACAGAGTGCGGGAAAATTCCGCGATGGCGGCATTGTCAGCTATGCCCACCACCATGGGGGCGAAGCCGGCCACCCAGGCCTGATAATTGGCCGCCATGCTGGCAAAAAGCTGATCCAGATCCGCCTGTTCGAAGCCGCCGATATAATCGCCATCATTCAGATAGCGGGGCGATGCGCCAATCATGATCAGGCGATCAAACAACTCGGGCCGGGCGCTGGCGGCCGCTGCGCCGATCATTCCGCTCATCGAATGGCCGATATAGACAATGTCCTGCAGCGCGACTTCGTCAATCAGGTCGATCAGATCATCGGCATAACCGAACATGGATTCATGGCGGCCGAAATCATAGCTGTTCGCTCCGCCCGTGCCGCAGCCGGCCAGATCGAAGGAGATCACGTCGAACCGGCTGTCCAGCCAGGGGCGGAGCGCACTCCATGCGCTCTGATCCGTGCCGAAGCCGTGGGCAAGCACCGCAATCTGGCGCCCCTGTCCGCTGCGTCGACCATTCAGACTTTGAAAATACCCCATGTCAGACTTTGAAAATACCCCATGATAGACACCTGTGATTCCGCATCTGCGAAGAAACTAGGTGACGGAAACGACCAAGTCTAACCGCCGGTTTCACCTTGTTGCGAACAAGGCGGCAGATCGTTTCAGAACTGGGGTGATCGGCCTGAAATATGCGCTTTCGGGCCGGTGGATCTATCCAAAGATGGCGGAAAACTGCCATTTTTTACAAATTATGGTTAATGTTTTTGCAGCCAGCATCGGCCTGAATGGCAGATCCTGCTGCCTCCCGGAACGGAACACGGCGCGACCTGATCCCCCGGGCTGATGGCATGCATACCCAGAAGCATCCCCTCGTCTGCGGCCCTGCCACAAAGGCGTTGACTAGGCTTGTTGCAATGCGGAATACGCTCGCCACATCGCGGTGGCGGCGGGGCAATCCTGTCTGTTATCTGTCAGATGGCCGAATGGCAGCCGCTGATCTTTCGCCATGAGCAACGATTGAGTGAGAACCAGAGAATGAAGATCGCTGTTTTTGGCCTTGGTTACGTCGGATTGTCCAATGCGGTGCTGTTTGCCCAGCACAACCAGGTTGTGGCCGTGGACATCACACCCGAACGGGTCACGATGATCAACGCGCGCAAATCGCCGATTGCGGACGCGGAACTGGAAGAATTCCTCGCCACGCGGGAACTGGATCTGACCGCCACGCTCGACGCGGCGGAGGCGCTGGCCGATGCGACCTATGTCATCGTTGCGACCCCGACCAATTACGATGCCGAAACCAACAAGTTCGATACTTCGTCCGTAGAGGCAGTAATCGCGGCAACCATCGCGGTGAACACGGATGCGACCATCGTCGTCAAATCGACCGTCCCGGTTGGCTTTGTGGAAGATGTGCGTCAGCGGCTTGCCACCCAGCAGGTGATCTTCAGCCCCGAATTCCTGCGCGAAGGGCGCGCGCTGTATGACAATCTGCATCCCTCGCGGATCATCGTGGGTGAGCGGTCCGAACGGGCTCGTATCTTTGCGGATCTGCTGCTGCAGGGCGCGGAGAAGAAGGATGTCGAGATCCTGTTCACCGACGCGCGGGAGGCTGAGGCGATCAAGCTGTTCGCCAACACCTATCTCGCCATGCGCGTGGCCTTCTTCAACGAACTGGACAGCTACGCCATCGCCGGCGGCATGAATTCGCGCCAGATCATCGATGGCATCGGCCTCGATCCCCGGATCGGCACGCATTACAACAACCCCAGCTTTGGTTATGGCGGCTATTGCCTGCCCAAGGATACCAAGCAGCTGCTGGCCAACTATTCCGATGTGCCACAGAACCTGATCCGCGCGATCGTGGATGCCAACAGCACCCGCAAGGATTTCCTCGCCGATCAGATCATCGCGAAGAAGCCCAGAAAGGTCGGCGTCTATCGCCTGGTGATGAAGGCAGGATCGGACAATTTCCGCCAGTCTTCGATCCAGGGGATCATGAAGCGCGTCAAGGCCAAGGGGATCGAGGTGGTGATCTACGAACCGGCCATGAGCGAAGACGAATTCTACGGTTCAAAGGTGCTGCGCGATCTGGATGCCTTCAAGGCGGAAAGCGACGTGATCATCGCAAACCGCATGACCGCTGCACTTGAAGATGTAACAGACAAGGTGTTTACGCGGGATCTGTTTGGGTCGGATTGAGCATAATAAAAATGCTGCTACACAATTACAACAAAATTGACTGTGTAGCAGCATTGTGAATTTTAGGTCAGTGTCTTTTTTTCAGGAAAACAAAGAGATTTGTGTATAAAAAGTTTGGCATTATGCGCCAGTAAATAAGTACAAGTGCCATCATGATTTTCGAAACTGACATGTATGGCGGCTCTGCATTTGAAATATAGCTGTAATTTTCCCACTTTTTTCTTGAGAAGTGGCGCTTGATTCGTCTCTTCGTATTGAGCTTGTATGATGTTGGGAAAACATCTTGCGCCGGACGTTTTGGCTGAAGGAATGACAAAAATCTGGTGTGCAATTTATTAGGAATAATATTTGTTGCGATACCGGTTATGCCAAACCTGTTAGGTGTACGAGCGCAAAACCATCCGCCTGGTTTGAGTAGTCGGTAAATATTCTGTTCGAAATCTTCAGGATTATCGACATGCTCAAGTACCCAATCCGCAAATATCAGATCAAAAGATTGATCTGGGAATGGAATTGGTGATTTGTAATCTATTACTTTTGCCTCATCTAGCAGCGGATTTTCAAGCACGATGGGGTCGATATCCACTCCGGCGACGTGCGCAACTTTGCCCCTTATGGTTAGCAGATTTGAGCGAAACTCGGACTCGGCATTAAGAACCTGGGCTCCTCGTCCTGCCCCGATATCCAAAACTCGCATATCTTTTTTTAATAGGCCATTAATCCTAGTATAAAACTCAATCGCACTGTCCACATGAGAAAATCCCCCGGCGGCGCGTTCCGGAAAAAAGTACTGACGATTGCGCTCAATTCTGTCCATTTCATGCCCCATGATAAGCGGATTTCAAGAGTAATATTAAAATTGCCTCTCAAGACATTCAAGAGAATGATAGATTACATGTCTACTATTTCCGGATAGGCTTTGCCATCCGGGCTGGCGAGTCCGGTCGCACTAGCCTTTGGGTTGCGTTGGCTCGGCGCGCGATGAAAGGCAATCGAATTTGCTCCGCAAATTGAGCTGATAGCGCCCAGTGGCGGATCTTGCTTCCAAAGTGTGGTGGAGCGTTGGGTTTTCGGGTTCAGGCATGGGAACTATGGGCTATCCACCACGCAGTGCGAACGCTAGGGGGCGTAGTCACAATGAAAGCTTCGAGAGGCGCGACGGATCGTCTGGTAAATTGTGGTGAGCGACGAAGGGGTGATTTGAAGTGGGAAAGGTAAGCCAGATGCCTCGGCGGATCGTGATATGCGGTGCTACCTATTCACGAAACTTAGGTGATGGCATTCTCTCCGATTGCCTAGCATTTGAAATGCGGCGGCAATGTCCAAACATTGATGTCGTTGTCGCTGACATATCCGGCAGGCAAGGCTATCATGAGTCTGTGCTCAAGGGGAAGGCCAGAATTCTTTCTACGATACGCCGGCTTCCTCGAATTTTGAGCAGAGCTCTCGTCCTCGCGGGATTGCTTCGCTTTGCCGCTCGGAAAGCGGTGCCTGCCTGGAAAAGTTTTTTCCGAAAAGATGATCTTGTGGTTATCGGCGGTGGACATCTTCTCCTTGATCACAATCTCAATTTTCCAGTTAAGCTGGCTATCTTGAGCTATTATGCAAGAAAAAATAAAAGTTCTTGTGCTCTGTACGGGGTTGGTGTGTCCCCTGAATGGTCTTATTTGGGGAAATTTCTTTTTTCACCCGTCGTTCAACGGTCGCATTATGTTTCTGTCCGAGATAAATCTTCGAAAGATTATTTGGAGAGGCACTTGCCGGACCTAGGTCAGGCTGTGAATGTAGTTGTAGACCCTGGTTACCTAGCGGCAATCGTTTATGCGAACGTGCCTTCGTTAGATGCGGGCGTTGGGCTAAATATTTCTGACCCTGATGAATTGTCAACCTACGGAAGCGGTTTGGACAATTCGGTCCATCGTTTTGACCAATTCTGGGCAGATATAGCTAAATATTATCTTGAATCTGGCAGAAAAGTAACGATTTTTACAAACGGCGCCGATGAGGATGAGGATTATGTTGCCCGCCTCGTCGCCGGGAAATCTTTCAATGCCATACGTGATCGAGTGAACGTGGTTGATCGTGCCAGCACGCCCGCCCAGTTGGTCGCGACCGTAAAGTCTCTCCAACTGCTGATTGGGCATCGGCTGCATTCGCATATTGTTGCATTCGCTCACAAAATTCCATCCGTGGCTATCGGATGGGATACGAAGATTATATCTCAGATGGACCTGATGGGGCGTTCCCGTTTCTATGCTCCGTTTGATGATGTTGATGTTGGGAGGGTTGTCTCGCTAGCCGAAGAGGCTGAGGGGGCGGTTGTGGACGTAGAGCGGGTTGCGGAAATGGGGCAGAGGGTCAGAGACAACGTAACGCAAATGCTTTCAGAAATAGCCCTGAAGGGGCGGAATGCTTGAAGTGCATCACAGCGTAAAATTTTAAATACCCTCGTTAGGATGTCCGGAAGATTGGGCACATTTAACCGGAGATTATATGAAACTTTACATTGTCCGTGACAGTGATTTTTCTCTAAAGGAGGGGAAGCCCTCGTCGTATCTGCTAAATTACGATAGCTTTGCCAAAAGGTATCGCAGCGAATTTGACGAGGTGGAGATCGTCGCGCGTTTGTTCGAAAAAGACGATCCTTCTGCGAAGCCTGTGGTTGGAGAGGGAGTGGGTTTCACTGCCATGCCGGGCTTTCGAGGTCCGGCAGGCTTCCTGCGGGCGCTGCCTCGGGTCATCAAGACTGTGCTCAAGACTACGGATCGTGATGCTGCTTATCTGCTCCGTATCCCTGCAACGATGCCGCTCATTTACTCGCTGCTCTTAAGGTTGCGTGGAATTCCATTCGCTGTTGAGGTGGCTGCAGATCCCTACGATGGCTACAGTAAGGCTGCGTTAAATAACCACAGATTAGCCAGCTTTTTTCGTTTTGTTTTCGTAAACTTTACAAAGTGGCAGTGCCGGAATGCGATTGCGTCCGCTTATGTCACATCTGAGGCATTGCAACGGCGCTATCCACCTCGCGACAGTCATTCGAGCTTTTCCTTTACGTCAATCGACCTGCAACCCGAAGCCTATGTGGCTACTCCCCGTGGCGTTACGCAATTTAATGTGAGCGTGCCGCATGTGGTCATGGTTGGGAACATGCAGAAAAATCTAAAAGGGCATGATACGCTGCTTGAAGCCATAGCCCTTCTCAAGGCGCGCGGTATAACGATTAAGGCATCGATCGTGGGGTTCGGAGAGCGGCGTGCTTTTTTTGAGCAGTTGGCTGGTGAACTCGGCGTTGCCGATCAAGTGGTGTTCATGGGCAAGTTGCAAAATGGGCCCGAGGTTCGTGCTGTGCTGGATCGAGCGGATCTGTTCATCTTGCCCTCTCGTCAAGAAGGGCTGCCCAGGGCGCTGCTGGAAGCAATGGCAAGGGCTTTACCTGCGATTGCGACACGGGTGGGTGGGACGCCGGAACTCCTTGCTGATGAGTATCTTTTGGCTCCCGATCGCTCTGGGGAACTCGCTGACAAAATTGCAGCGCTTGCGCTTGATCCTGTTGCGCTTGGACGTGCTTCGCAGCAAAATCTCGAGGCTTCCCGCAAATACGGTGCGGAGATTATTACGCAGCGCCGGCGGCAATTTCTTCGCTACTTAGCGGATAATTCTGGACGGTAACGCGGCGTGTTCAGCTTCTTCGCCTTGCTCCTTTCCGCTGCGATCGCAGTCGGTGTAGCGATTACGCAGCCAGAGCCCATTTCTCCGATTATGCTGGTGATCTGCATTTTCAATGGGACGCTTTGCGCTCGATATTTTCTGAATTGGGCGTGCGGGAGGTATAATTTATTCGATCCAATAGGGCTATTTGGTTTTTTTGGCATAATCTATTTTCTTATTAGCCCGTTGGTTCAGATCGGAAATGACTTTTGGCCTTTTATACCGCCCCTGACTGCAGATCATGATTGGTTGATTTTGTGGGCTTTGTTGAATTCTATTGGGCTAATTGCCTTTACTTTTATTGTAGATGTTCAGCAGAGGAGGCCTATCGTAGATCGCCAGTTCTGGACCGTTGATGCGTCTAGATTTACCCTAGCGGCTCTGGTGGCTATGGCTGTGTCGGTAATAATTCAGCTTTACATCTTGGCTAGGTTCGGTGGCGTTGCTGGGCTGGTATCGACATACTCTATGCGGCAGGAGATGCAGCTAGGGCGAACTGAGGATGATCCGTTTAATAATTTGGGCCTTCCACTTCTTATAGCCGAAAGCTTTAAATACGTATTTGCGATGTACGTCATAATTAGGCTGAAAAACGTAAAAGTTGCGAAAAGTGTAATGTTTTTCGTCTTTTTGATGTCAATGTTTTTCATTGTTTTCATGGTTTTTGGCGGACTGCGCGGAAGTAGAAGTAGTACAGTTTTTTCGCTAATTTTTGCTGCGGGAATGTATCACTTTTGGATTAAGGAATTGAGTAGAAAGACGGTACTCATAGGTATAGTTTTTTTGTTTGGTTTTTTAAACGCTTACTACTGGTACAAAATTTCTGGACAAGAAGGGTTGTCTGCAATTTTTAGTGCAGAAGAGCGTTCTTATTATTCGGAAGATCGGCAGGATAACTTAGTCTACGTTGTCGCCCGTGATATGGGGCGAATGGATGTGCAGACTCTAGCTATGATGCGTAGCGAGGATGGGCGTTTGCCATATGCTTGGGGAAAGACCTATTTGGATGCCCCTTTCACGATCATTCCTAAGGTTCTTGTTCCTTGGAAGCCGGAAACTCTGGTCGAGTCAAAAAATGTAATCGCTAATCGAGTAAGCCTATTTTCTCGTGATTCAACCATAGTGATGGGAATGGTTGGAGAGGGCGTTATCAATTTTGGGCCTATAGGTGGGTTGGCTAGCTTTGCGGTATTGGGTTGCTTGATGGCCTGGGCCAGGCGCCTGCTTTATTCCCTTAGGTCAGGTGATATTCGTAGGCTACTGTTTCCAGTTATCGCGCTCACTCCAGTATTATTTTTAATCGAAGATGCCGGCCTGATCGTAATGATCGTAGCAAAAGCTCTTCTAGTACCCATCATAATTCTTTTTATTAGTTCAAAAAAGATGGATTATTCTAAGATGAAATCCAATTTAACAACTAGGGTTAAGTGATTTACCGATAATGGCGCAAGGGCGTATGGCGATGATTTGGGAGGACCTTAGGGCTAACAGCTCATTGAGGGGGTGGCGTGGCATACTCATCGCTTGCTTGCTCGTGCCGGGTTTTCAGACAGTTCTGCGGTATCGGATCAGTAGATCTGCTGGTGGTTGGCCGTTGGGCCGTCTCATCCAAAAGTTGATATGGCTCGGAAATGCGAAGCGGGGCGTTTACATTGCTCCATCGGCGCGCATCGGAGGTGGGATGCGGATGCCCCATCCTGCCACCATTGTCGTGGGCGATGATGTAGTTATCGGAAATAATTTATCTATTTATCAGGGTGTAACGATAGGCCGTAGGACAGAGGGCGAGGACCAGTATCCTGTCATAGGAGACGATGTGGTCATATACGCAGGAGCGTCGATCATCGGAAACGTCAAGATTGGTAATAGTGCGATCATAGGTGCTAACGCAGTGGTGTTTTCAGATGTTCCGCCTGGTGCTGTCGCAGTTGGTATTCCTAGTCGGATCGTGAAGCCTCGCTTCGAGGAGACGGATGGTGGTTAGAGATGCACTCCGCGTGCAAGGCTCCGTTTTGAGGAAGAAGATTCGTTGAACGGGACCAAAGCTCAACTCGGATTTTCCGTCGCCGCTCAATTTGTCCGATACGGGGCTCCGATCCTCTTCTATCCGATTTTTATACGTTACGCCTCGGCGGCCGACTTTGCGATATTTGTCCTCTGCATGGCTGCGGGGCAGACCGTCGGGCAGTTCACAGAGTTTGGGTTCGGTTTGTCTGCAGTGCGTGAGCTCGCAGCTAGGGAGGGGAACCCGGAGGAGGCCAGCCTCGCCTGCGGGCAGGTGATTTGCGGCAAACTGTTGATGTTTCTTTTGACAGCGCCTGTTTATATCTTGATTGCTTCATTTGGACAGGGGCAAATTGATTTATTTCAGACTATTCTTCTGCCTCTTTTTATAGGGCTATCTTACGGATTCACGCCGAACTGGTACTATATTGGTACAAAGAAGGCGCATGCTCTTGCCACCGCAGAGGTGCTCATATCGCTGGCTCAATTGGCGGCGGTCTTAATATTCATTCGACCTGGGTCAGGATTTTTCCTAATAACAATGACGATGGCGGTGCCGGTTTTTTGCTTTTCTGTTTTTGGACAGATCGCTGCGATACGTTCAATTTCTTTTAAGCGGCCAAGCCGATCCGAACTTTGGGCCGCTACACGCACGGCGTATCATTTTTTTATAGCGACTAGTTCGCCCGCTCTTATGAATAAGTTGTTTATTCTTGTGTTGGGTTCATGGTCAAGTGCTACACAGATAGCATATTATGCGGCTGGAGAGCGTTTGGCTTCCGCAGGAATAAATACTTTGACGCCAATTGTTAGAGTTCTGCTTCCGAGGATGACGCAGATATACAATCGTTCAAAGCAGGAGGGGTATTTCTGGTTCAGACGAACGTTTGCAATTTTGTCGGTGCTTTATTTCGGGGGGGCTCTGTTTGGAGCGATTTTGGCCCCTTGGTGGGTGCCGCTCGTTTTTGAAGATGCGTTCACGCCTGCCGTCCCGACCATTGCTTTGCTGCTCTTCGCCGTTCCATTTTCGGTTACGGGCCGCATTGTTGGAATCCTGTATTTAGTGCCCGCAAAAATGGAAAAAGTTTATCAACGCATGACGTTGCTGGCTTGTGTTGCTGGTGCAGCATTGGCGATCCCGGCGGCGATCTATGGCTCTATGACCGTTGTCGTCCTGCGACTAGCGGTCGAGATCGCTATATTTGCTGGATGCATTTTTATTTTTCGTCGGCTTAGGAAAAGCGAAGTTTCAGAATATAGTGCCGGCAACTAGTTCAATAGTCCTGCAAAAACCGCTTAAGGAGGACGTTGAAGTGACGGATTTAGACGAAAAAATGGGATTGAAGATCTCAAAGGTTGCCGGATTCCTCATTATAGCTCTTGCGCCATTTGCAGCATTGGCTTTCTGCGTGGAGCGATCAGTAGCATCGAACGAAACTCCCCCTTCGAGTTCGGTTTGTGGGGACATTCAGGCTACAATCGATCAGGCAATTGAAGAGGGTACCCCTCGTATCGAACTGCCAGCAGGTGCTGTATGTGAAAGCGGTCCTTTAGTTATCGCGAAGGCTGACGGACTTATTGTCGAAGGTCGCGGCGCAAAGGTCCAATTTCGAGACCATGGTCGTCCAGGTTTACGCATAACGGAGGGTAGCAAAAATATTCATTTGCGAAATTTTACAATAGATTATAAAAATCTTCCATTCACACAGGGTGTGGTAACTGCTGTTGACGGTTCGGAGTTCGCATTTCGTATCGAAGGTGGTTATCCTAGTTTGATTGATCTTGGTAGGGTTGATCGGGCGTATCTGTTTGATGCGCGAACTCGACTTTGGAAGCCCGGAGTTTCTACGCTGTACTTTAGGAATTTGGAGCCGGGCGCGGGTGGGAGGTCTGGTAAGATCGCACTCACTGTCCGATATGCTGGAGTAGTGAAGGTTGGAGATCTAATTGCGTTTGCACCGCGCGGGCCAGCGGCAATTAATATCGACGGGCTGGCGGGTAATGTCACGGTCGAAGGAGTTACGATTAATTCGTCGCCTGGCATGGGCATAATGACGCGTTTCGCTACAGGGCACAACCGGTTTCAATTCAAAGTAGATCGCGGCGCTCCGCCGCTGGGCGCCAAGGTTAGTCGACTGCTATCGACTAACTCGGATGCATTTAATTACGCTTATTCGCGTGTCGGCCCCACAATCGAAAGCTCATTTATTGCTGGTCAAGGCGACGATGGGGTGAATTTGCATGCGCTAGTGCTCGCAGCGACCGGGCGAGATTCTCAAGGTATTGTACTATCGCGACCATTTGGCGGAGGGGCAGTTATTGCCAAGATGGTTAACCCTGGGGATGTGGTCCAATTTCTCGCCAAGGATACGTTTGCCGTTCTCGGCCGCGCGACTGTCACAAATTTCGTAGAAATAAAGGATAGTAGGTCGATTTCTGATGAAGATATGCAGAAAATGTACCCAAGGTCGAGGATGGTCGCGGGCAGGAGTATAAGCAATTTTCATTTAAAAGTTGATGGCAATATTCCGCCCAATGTTGGATATGTCGACTTTCCAAGTTTAGGTGCGCAGGGCTTTATAATTCGAGACACCACATTCGAGGATAGTCGAGGCCACGCGATAGTCTCGGCAGTTTCGGAAGGAATTATCGAGCGCAACATCGTTAGACGCCTCACTCAGAATGGCATAGTCATTGGCCCCAGTTACGATCCCTGGCGCGAAGGGGGGTGGGTAAAAAGTGTGACTGTAAGGGATAATCATATCGAACAGACTTGCCTTGATCCTACTACACTAACGGGGCCAGAGGCATGGGCGAGCGGCGCCATATCGATCACCGCTCACCTCCCGCAAAGAATTAAGGCCAAGAGTTATAACGAAGATATTATTCTATCAGGAAATAAATTCTACAATCACATGTGCTCCTCTGATGAAGAGGAGCGGCTTTCCTGGAATTAGTTAAAACATCTAGATCTCACTTGTGATAATCGCGGAACCACTTCACGAATTGCGGAATGCCGCTCTTGATGGGAGTGGTCGGCGCATAACCGAGATCCTGCTGGATGGCTGAGATGTCCGCATAGGTTGCGTGAACATCGCCGGGCTGCATCGGCTGATAATCCTTGATCGCCTTGCGGCCGCAGGCAGCCTCAATCTCGGCAATGAAGTCCTCCAGCTTTTCCGCCTGGTTGTTGCCGATGTTGTAGACGCGGTGCGGTTTGGAACTGCCGCCGGCTTTGGGTGCCGCATCATCTACGGGCGGATTGTCCAGCGCTGCGATCACGCCGGCGATGATGTCATCGATATAGGTGAAGTCGCGCATCATCTGGCCATGGTTGAACACCTTGATCGGTTCACCCTTCAGGATCGCGGAGGTAAACAGCCAGGGGGCCATATCCGGGCGACCCCAGGGGCCATAGACGGTGAAGAAGCGGAGGCCGGTCTGCGGTATGCGGTAGAGATGGGCATAGGTTTCGCTCATCAGCTCATCGGCCCGCTTGGTTGCAGCGTAGAGCGAGACAGGATGATCCACGCGGTCGTCGACCGAAAAGGGGATCGATGCATTGGTCCCATAGACAGAAGAAGATGAGGCATAGACGAGGTGGCTTATCCCACGATGCCGGGCCAGCTCGAGAATGTTCAGATGGCCGAGCAGGTTTGATCGGGCATAGGTGCGGGGATTCTCGATCGAATAACGGACCCCGGCCTGGGCGCCGAGGTGAACAATCCGGTCAAAATGCAGACCCTCCAGGGATTGCTCCAGTGCAACCTCATCGGAAAAGTCCACCTTGATGAAGGTGAATTGGCCTTCAGGACCGGTGCGCACAATGTCAGACAGCCGATCCTGCTTCAGGCTCACCTGATAATAATCGTTCAGATTGTCGATGCCGATGACGGTTTCGCCGCGGGCGAGCAGGGCTTTGCAGACATATGCGCCAATGAACCCTGCGGCCCCCGTTACCAAAACTGTCACTTACGCTGCTCCTCAAATGTAAGTTATGCGCGGGCTGGGTAAGTCGTTCCGCTTCAATGTGCAATCACCGCGAACGGGGTGCTGGTGCGTGCGCCTGTCAGTTCGGCAGGGCTGCGGGGGATGTACAAATGACCATACCGTCCCAGCAAAGCCAAGCAGGGCTGGGCCGTGGGGCCGGCGGATTAGCGGACTGGAAGTTCGTTTCGGGGCGGCTCCATTGTTTCAAGAGTGAAGCGCCGAGGCCGTGGACGGGAAGGCTGGGCTGTGTCGCCTTCTTGGAGCAAGTGTATTCCGCATCGTTGGTTGCGGAGGTGCTGATTTAAGTGCGGGAAATTTTTTCAAAATGGGGTGTTGACCGAATCTGAGGTGGCTCATATATGCCCTCTCACCGCAGCGGAGACGCCGGCTTGACCGGGTGTTTCTGGAGTGGTCGCCAACATTGGACGGATAACCGGACCCTCGGTTTAGATCGGGGAGGGATGGTTGTCCGCCGGT